>Ga0187876_1000156_pt1 | contig 69527 bp, 57 predicted proteins | sample June2016WEW_17_4_FD_133000 | JGI IMG/M metagenome (GOLD analysis project Ga0187876, IMG submission 133000) | Peatland microbial communities from SPRUCE experiment site at the Marcell Experimental Forest, Minnesota, USA - June2016WEW_17_40 | ecosystem: Environmental > Terrestrial > Soil >... | reverse complement strand
GTCGGGCGCTGAGCCGCGGCGAATCAGGTAGGCGGCCAGCACGGTGCCCGTGCGTCCCTGGCCCGCCAGGCAATGCACGGCCACCGCACGCCCGAGCATCCGCTGCCGGTCAATAAAGCCCAGGGCGGTCATGAACTCCTCGGGCATCGGTGGGTGCAGGTCCGGCACCGGCAGGTGCAGCACCGCCAGTCCCTGCGCCGCCACGGCCTCCTCGGGCAGCGGCGTCTCGGTAAGCGAGAGCACCGCGCCGATACCCTGGTCGCGCAGCCATCCCAAATCCCGGCTGAGCGCCTCGCCTTCGGCCGTGGCTTGTGGTCCTGGCCCGCCATTGACCGCGACGCCGGGACGTGAGCAGCCCGCCAGCTCATCCTCGAGCAGCCAGAAGAATCGCAATGACATTGACAGTGTTCCTTAGTGTACGTGGTGCCGAAAGCGCGTTCGCCTATCGCGTCCCTACTCTCACACTACCCTGCGGAGCTGTGCCTGCACACCGGTAGTTCGGCTAGGGACCACCCTGCCTAAGCGCGCAGTTAGCTGCCCTCATGTTCGACGTGCCACCTGGTACCACGCTGTGCCGGAACATCGGACGCCCGGACAGCAAGAGCCCACTGTTGCGAAAAGCGGACGCAGTATCCAACCGTCGAAGCCGGTTCCTCCGCATGGCGGAGCGCGAGGGTCTCCTCGTTACCGGCGGGGATTGCGCCGCGCCGGCCGTCTGTGAAGAACTGACCGCCCGCATGCTGGGTGTGCTGCGAAGTACTCACTAAACGGAGGCGACGTTCTGCTTCCCGCAAGCGACCCACGCCAACAAAAGCCAATAAGCCACCGCGGGATTGCGGCGCTATAGCAAGCATGTTATAGTCGGTACGCGTGGCAAGTAGCATACGTTGATGAGGCGATCGCCGAGCTGGCTGACGATAAGATCTCGGTGTCGGACAGACAGGCGATTCTGAACGCGGTGAAGAAGCTCCAAGCACTTGGACCTTCACTAAAGTGAAACCACGACGGGATCAACCTCGCCGTGCACGTCACCGGGAGCGCGGGCGTCCCGCCCGTCCCCGGATCGCGCGGGCGACAGGCTTCATCGCCACGACGCGGCCTGCAGGCCCCACCATGGCTTCACTATAGGCTATCCGCATGCGAGTGCTGTACGGGACGGGGCGCGGAGGGACTGCGAGAGCTGCGCCCTCGACAGGGTCAGTGCCGGTGGCGGGCCCTCTACTGCACTGTCAACGACGCGTTCGTGATTGCAGCCATCGGGCCGGAAGCAAGCGTTGATCTGCGGGAATTCACCCGAGCGGTGCGTGCAGCAGTGGATAGGTGCGCACTGATTGAAACGTAGAGGAAACCATCATGAAGCTGTCCGATCTTAAGAGTGCCGATGCAGTACTCGCTGAGCAGCTTTCCTCGCGTCCCGCGCTACGGGATGAATGGGATCGCATGGCTGTAGCACGTGCAGTAGCGATTCGCTTGGTTGCGTATCGGGCTGAGCATGGATTGACGCAAACCGCGTTGGCCCGGCAGCTTGGCATGCATCAGTCGGCCATCGCGCGCCTGGAGATAGGGGAGCATGAGCCCACGCTTGCGACCCTTACAACACTAGCCCGACGGCTTGGTATGCGTTTCCACATTGACGTCACACCGGAGGCTCTTTCGGTCGCGAGCTAAAAAGAACGACGTACTGGCCTACTTGGCATATTCATCTGACAGTCACGTAGCCTTGAATCGGATAGGACGGCATACTTACGCCATGCCAAGATCGGCAAACAGCCTCTTGACGTCCGCCATGGCAATATAGAGGCGCCGTCCCATATCCTGCAAGCGGCGGAAGCCAAAGTGCTCGTAGAATGCCTGTGCCGCCGCGTCCTTCGCGTCTACCACGACCGCAAGCGAGGCTATTTCATTGTGAAGGCAGCGGTGGAGTGCATCTAGGAGGAGCATTTTCCCCAAGCCGCTGCCTCGATAACCTGCGTCGAGGGCCAGCCGCCCAATGAGCGTTGCAGGCAGCACCGGGTATTTCGGAAGGCGTTTGGTCATGGCCTCAGGCAACGCGTCAAGATGAATCGAGGTCATGCAAAGCGTGTAGTATCCGGCAACACGGTTCGCGACAGTATCACGTAGCACGAAGACTGCAGCCAGGTACTTGCGCAAGTCTTGCCCCGCCTGCTGGCGAAAGTATCGATCGAGTGGTTCTACGCCACAAGAAAAAGCTGCCCGGTCATGATGATCACCGAGCAGCTCAAACTCGAAGTCGCGCGCCATGAACGCTCACTCCCGCACGAACTCCTTGTAGGCAGCTGCGGCTCGGCGGAGGTTCTCAGTTGGCCCCTGTGGATCGAGTAGCGACTCCACGAATGCGCGGCTGTCCCGAACGCTCAAGTACAGCACGTCGTGTTCGTGAATCGTGCGCATCGCAGCGTCTTGAGCAACCGACACCACAAACTCTGAGACGGAGCGTCCATGTAGGGCGGCTGCGCGCTCAAAGAGCTGCTTCTGCTCTGGCGTGACGCGTGCCTCAAGTCGCTCTGATCGTGCTGGCATCCCGCGCGCGGTGTGCATGTGTCTGACCTCCCGTACCTCCCCTGTGCACTCGCAAGTCCAGTGTACGACGGAGAACCGTACAATTCAATGATATATACTGGGCATATGCGGCCGAATTGGGGGAGGTGCATACATGGCCATCCTCTGGGATCAGTGAATGAGCTTCGAGGACTACCTGGAGTCCGAGGCTGAGGCCGAACACCAGCACGAGTACGATGACGGCTACCGCTGCTTCCCCATCACCTTCAACGCCAGCAGCGCAATCGCGACAATAATAAGGATCCCGCCGGCCACCCACTCTGCCCCCTCGCGAAGCTCCGCTTGCAGCCGCGCGCCCAGCCACAGGCCCAGCTGTGCCGCCACGAAGGCCTGCACACCCAAATACACCACCACGAAGATTAGCGGCACCTGCAGGAGCCCCAGGCCGAACCCGACTGCCAGCTCATCCATGCTGATGCTGAGCCCAAGGTCGATCACGGCCAGACCCCGAGCGTGGGCCAGCAGCTCGAGTCGCGCCCGCTCCCTGTCCTCGTCGCCCGGACGCAGCAGCAGCACGCCCGCCAGCCCAATGACCACCGCGGCCGTGTAGCCCGCGAACTGGCCCAAGGCGCTGCCCAGGCCGCGCCCGGCAAGCACGCCCACGATGGGCATACCCGCCTCAAAGGCAGCCAGCGTGGCGCTGGTGCGGACTCGCCGTGCCTCTTCCAGCCCCGCTAGCCCCAGCGCGGCAGCCAGCACAAACGTGTCCAGCGCCAGCGGCACGAGCACGGCCAGGGTGACGAGCGTGTGTCCTAGGCTCATGGGTCTCCAGTCCTTCACTGTACCTCGCCCTCATGCACGAACGCTCGACGGCGAACCTGGGAGCGCGGGCATCCTGCCCAATACGGCTCAGATAGGGAGGAAGGTGTCGCGGCGTTGGCAACCGAGCTGGCGGGGTCGTCAGGCGGCGAGCCCGCGCTCAACCGGCCGCAGCCGGCCCCGTCCCTTCCATCCTGCCGCAGCTGGAGGCTCGTTTCCCCCTTAAGTGAACCGTATTGGGCATCCTGCCTGTCCCCGGACCTGCCGAGTGCTCGCTCCCATCGCCACGGCACCGCCAACCCCCTGGATCGCAGCTTGCCGTCCCCTAACGCTCGGCCAGGGCGAGCCTGGCGGCCGCTCAGGCTGCTATGCTGTGTGCAGCGCGGTAGCGCAAGGGCGTTGGCACAGGCTTACACAACCAGGACAAGGGGAGCGCATACATGATCCGGGGCCTCATATTCGACTTCGACGGCCTGATCCTGGATTCAGAGCCTGCCGTGTACCAATCATGGGCGGAGTTATACCTGGACTACGGCTGCGTGCTGCCGCTCGATCGATGGAAGGCGATCATTGGCCAGGGACCCAGCTCGCGTACGTTCGATCCGCATACCGGCCTCGAGTCGGCCGCGGGCCGGCCCCTCGACCGCGCCGCCGTGCGCGCCGGACGCCTGGAGCGTATGACCGAGCTCCTGGCGCCCCTGCCGGCCAGCCCGGGTGTCGAGCGCTACATGAGCACCGCCGTAGCCCTTGGCCTGCGTCTCGGCGTGGCCTCGAGCTCGTCGCACGCTTGGGTCGAGAGCCACCTGGCGCGGCTGGGCTTGCGCGATCGCATCAACGCCGTCGCCTGCGGTGACGACGTGCTGGCTACGAAACCGGATCCAGCCGTCTATCGCCTGGTTCTCGACGCGCTGGCGCTGCAGCCCGACGAAGCCATCGCCTTCGAAGATTCTCCGAATGGCATCACCGCTGCTAAGCGAGCTGGGCTCTTCTGCGTGGCCGTGCCCTGCGCGCTCACGGCTGACCAGCCGCTCGACCATGCCGATCTGCGGCTGACCTCCTTGGCGGATCTGCCGTTGGCGGATCTGCTCGCGCTCATAGCGGCATAGGGCGCGAGCCGGTTGGTCGCCACCGGCACGGTCAAGATGCCACCTGCTCCTCGAGCGCTCGCATCACTCCCTCGGCGGATCGCGGCAGCCGGCTGCGCTAGCTTGCGGCCTCCAGCCGTTCCCCGGCACCGGCCTGCTCCACCACCCGCGCTGGTTCCAGTGGCAGGCGGATGTGCACGGTCGTGCCGGCACCTTCGGTGCTGTCTAGTGTAACCGTGCCACCATGGAGCAAGATCATGTGGCGGACGCTCGCCAGGCCTATGCCGGTGCCGGTAATGGTGTTTCTCACGTTGCTCGCGCGGAAGTACTGCTCGAAGACATGCGGCAGATCGTGGCTCGGTATGCCGAGCCCTTGATCGGCGATGTCGATCTGCAACCAACTCCCGCTGGGGCCGGCCGCCCGCGCCAGCGAAACCACAATCAAGCCCCCATGCGGACTGTACTTGATCGCATTGTCTACCAAGTTCGCCAGGGCGCGCGCCACCCGGCTCGCGTCGATCTGCATCACCATCAGCTCTGCCTCAGTGTCCAGCCTGAGCGTGTGCACGTGCGTCAGAGACTGGCGCTCGAGCAAGACCCCGCGTGCCAGCGCCACGATATCCGTAGCGGCAAGATCTAGCTCCTGCGCGCGCTCTTCCTTCCGCTGGGAAAAGTCCAGCAGCTCGGTGATTTGCACCGTCATGCGCCGCGCCGCAGTCTCTATGGTCTTCAGGCCGCGTGTGAGCCGGTCGCGCTGCGTGCCCTCCAGTTGCTCAGCGCGTTGCTGCAAGACATAGGTCATGCCGGAGACCGCCGTGAGCGGATTCCTCAGGTCGTGCGAGATGGTCGCCAGCAGGCGATCGCGCTCCCGCTCGAGATCCGTGAGTACCGCTAGCGCCTGCCGCAGGCGATTGCGCTCGGCCGTCAGCTCGGCACGCTCGTGCACCAACTCCCGACGGCGCGCTTCAGCCTGGCCTGCCACCAAGCTCACGGCGATGCCAAGCACGAGAGCCAGGAACAGATCGGTAAGGTGCGCGGCGGTGCTCGTCGGCGATGCCAACCGGGGCGGCCCGACGAAAGAATCCAGCAGAATCGCGTTGAGGACTGCGCCGATCAGCGCAGGCCCGCTGCCCCACACAATCGCGACGCTGAGTACGGCAAAGAAGCCAACCCCCCAGTGGAATCTGACGCCGGACAGCGCATGTTCCAGGCCCCAGGTGACGCAGGCGGCGCTCGCGACCGTCGCGGCCGCAAGACCATAGCAATAGAGGGGATGGCGCAGGATCTTTGGCTGCACCCCTGGAGTCCACGTGTTCGCGGCGATCCAGGTTCGTAGCCGCACCAGTGATGCGTTGCACTTGCCCATCCATAGGTCGATCATCGCAGTTCGTTCTGGCTAAGGGAGATTCTGTGGCTGGAGGAGGTGCACCGTCAAGCGCAAGGCCGCAGCCAGCAACCCGCGGCGCTTGAGCCGAGTGCAAAGCACCTGCTGGTTACCAAGCAACCACAGCATACGAGTGAAACATGACACGACCGTGACGACCCTGTGACACTTCTATGATCGTCGCTGCGGGAACGCATCTCGGCATGGCCCCAGGGCGCTGTGGTTTTCGTTGCAACGCGGCGACACCGGGAGCGCAGGCGTCCCGCCTGCCCCTCGTCAGGTGTTGACTGCACGCCACGTCCCGGCGCAGGGCCGCCACCTCCGCGCGCACCCGCACAACGCAACGTGCCTCTTCGCGGAACACTAAACAGCCCTGCGCCTGGCCCGGGCCATGGTTGACAGGCAGTGCGGCGGCCTCTAGTATATGGACAGCCGTGACAGGTTTGCCGTGAGGGCTATCGGCGCACAGCGCCCCAGCCATCACGGCGCAGCACCGACCGTGAAGGAGGGTGGCGTGCGACGAGGACGGCTGATCTGGTTGCTCTGCATCGCGCTGATCGCCTGGCCCGCCGGCCTTGGGCAGCTGGCCGGCCTGCCACTGGTCCCCGCACGTAGCGGGCTCGTGGCCCATGCCGCCCCGGCGGCATTTTCGCCGGGCACCCCCATAAGCGGTGCCGACTGGACCGCCTCTGCCAAGTACGTCACGGGACAGCCAGGTGACCTCCTCTACTATGTCTGTCCTGCCGGCGGCCCGCTGGACCAGCCTGTCTGGGGAACCACTACCTACACCGATGACTCCGGGGTGTGCGTAGCAGCAGTCCATGCCGGTGCGCTGAGCCAGGCCGAAGGCGGTATCGTCATGATCGCGCTGCAGGCGGGTCTCGACGCCTACACGGGCTCTACGCAAAACGGCGTTACCAGCGAGTCCTATGGCTCCTGGGACCGCAGCTTCACCATCACCGGCGTCCTCCAGGGGAGCGCGGCCGGCGGCGTAGCCGGCGCGAAGATGGGTGGTGGCAGCTGGGATGCCAACGCCGTGGACTATGCTCAGGATATTGGAGGCCGCTACCTGTACCTGTGCCCGCCTGCCGGCGCCGTCGAAACGGTCTGGGGAACGAATACGTATACTGATGACTCGTCGGTATGCACCGCCGCCGTGCACATGGGCATACTCACCGTCGCGCAAGGCGGCTTCGTCACAATTCAGATGGCCCCAGGGCTCGACTCGTACTATGGCTCTACGTACGATGGCGTGACTTCCGCTGAGTACGGCTCATGGCTGGCGAGCTTCATATTCCCCGGCGCCGTACCCATCCCTGGACCATCGGCAACTCCGGGCCCGGCGTCGCCCACGGCCACAGCTACACCACGGTCGATCGCGAAGATCGCGAGTTCTGGCACGGGCCCGTTTCTCACGTGGAGCAGCCAGCTCTCCGGCACCAGCAACTGGCTGGAAAGCATCACGTGCGCAAGCAGCGGCGACTGCGTCGCCGTAGGTCTTGCAGGCACGATCGTGACCAGCGCCGACGGCGCGGGCGCCACCTGGACGGTGCGTACCGCGGGTACCGGTGCCGGGTTGAACGGTGTCAGCTGCAACGGCAGTACCTGCGTAGCCGTGGGACATGCCGGCGCGCTGGCGAGCAGCGCGGACGGTGGCGCCAGCTGGATCAGCCGCGCCTCCGGCACCACGCAGTCCCTCTATGGCGTTGCCTGCCCCACCAGCAGCGCCTGTCTCGCCGTGGGCTACGGGGGCACGATCCTGGCCAGCACCGACGGGGGCGTCACCTGGACCGGCCGATCCTCGGGCACCGGTCAGTGGTTGGTGGGCATTACCTGCCTCACGAGCAGCACCTGCCTGGCCGTGGGCTACGGCGGCACGATCCTGGCCAGCACGGATAGCGGTGCCACCTGGAGCAGCCGCACCTCGGGCACGCAGGCTGGCCTGCTGGACATAACGTGCTCAGGCAACAGCTGTCTCACCGTGGGTGATGCCGGTACTATCCTGGCCAGCACGGATAGCGGTGCTACTTGGAGCAGCCGCACCTCCGGTACCACTGCCGACCTGCACGGCGTCGTGTGTGCCACGAGCACTACGTGTCTAGCCGTGGGCGCAACGCATAGCTCCGGCGTGGTGAGCGCCATCCTGGTCAGTGCCGATAGCGGGGCCACCTGGAGCAGCCGCGTGGCCGGCACCAGCGTCTGGCTGCTGAGCATCGCCTGCCCCTTGAGCGTCACCTGCATAGCCGTGGGTGCGAACGGCACCATCCTGGCCGGCACAGGTCAGGCCAGCACCACTCCTCCCGCTACAGTAGCCTCCGTGCCCCAAGTGTTTGTCACCTACCACCATCTCAAGGGCCACCGCGCCGTGTTTGGCAACAGCGGGCTGCCTGTGAGCGCTCTGGCCGCTCCCAATGTCAAGGTCACGTTTACGATCTCGCTGCGCGCTGGCCTGACCGGAGCGGGGTCGCAGCTGTTCCTTTCCAAACCAGTGGCCACCATCACTGGTCCTACTGGCCTCGGCGGCGCTCAGATGCAGATCGCCTACAACCCTCCTGCGCCGCTTCTTGCTCTCCTCACGGTGACCGCTACTACCAGCGCCGGCACCGCGGTGCAGCAACTCGCCGTCGTGGTGTTCCCAGACTAAGCCAACCCAACCGGCCGCAGCCGGCGTCGTCCCTGCCATCCGGCCGCAGCCGGAGGCTGTCAGGTAGAAACACAATAAGGAGGAAAGGTTCATGACGTTCGAGTTCTACGTGACTATTACGGGCCAGAAGTCAGGCGTTATCACTGGATCAGTGACGGAGAAGGGACGGGAAGGCAGCATAGGCGGCCTCGCCATGAGCCATTCCATCGACTCGCCGCGCGATCCGCAGAGCGGGCTGCCGACCGGGCAGGTCACGCATAAGCCGTTCGTCTTCACGAAAGCGCTGGACAAGAGCACGCCCCAGCTGCTGGACCTACTGGTGACGAACGAGAATGTCTCCAAGTGCGTCTTCAAGTTCTGGACTGTACAGACCAAGGCTGCGACCGGTGTCGGGACCGAAGTACAGAACTATACGGTCACGCTTACCAACGCAAACATCGCGTCATACAACGCGTACACTGCCAACCCCGACCAGCTCAATCAGTACGACGCCACTGAGCTCGAGGACTGGGCGCTGACCTACCAGAAGATTGACTGGAGCTGGAACGATGGCGGCATCACGACGGAAGATGACTGGGAAGCGCGGGCTTGATGTGTGTACGTCCCCCGGCTGCGCGGAGCACGAAGCGCCAGCAGTGGGTCGGGAAGGTACGAAGCCGGCTGCAGCCGGTTTGCTTGAGACAGAATACCGTCTGATGCAGGGAGTGGGGGCGAGATATGACTGATTTGGAACAGACCGTAGCGGCGCTTGCCGAGCGAGTTGCCCTACTGGAGGCGGAAAACACGCGGCTGCGCCTTTCCGCTGAGCCTCGTCCGATGCCGTCAGACACCGGGCGGACACAGAGTCGCCGCAGTCTGCTGGCCGGCAGCGCTGGCCTGCTGGGCGCGCTGGCGGGCAGCAAGCTGCTGGCCCCCGGCCAAGCGGCGGCAGCCGCGGCGCCGATCACGACGCACGTGGTGCAGGCCCGCCAATACGTCGCGCCGGTCCTGCTGGGCACGCGGGTCACGCTCGCACCCCAGCGCGGCGGCGGGTACCACTGGGCGCGCTACGTCTGGGACATGGACGGCAGCTTCGCCGGAGAGCAGCCGCCCGCCGTCCTCGCCGCGGCGTCCGACGACTACCATGGCAGCGGCGAACGGGCCGAGCCGACCGTCGCCGTGACCTTGCAGCGCGAGGCCGGAACCTGGCGGGCCGAGATCCTGGTGAATCACGTCGGCCACCTGGCCACGGAGGTGTCGCTGAACGCCGTCGCGTTCGGCTCCAGCGAGTAGCGGGGCGGACCTGGATGCTGTGATCGCGAGCGGGCGCAGCGGCTAGCCTGGGAGCGCGGGCATCCTGCCCGTCCCCGGCCCTGCCGCGCACGTGCTCGGTCGCCGTGGTACCGCCGACCCCATGATGATCGCACGTTGCAGATGCGCCCACGAGTAGCCCCAGCATAGACGCTGTGTTTCGCGCCATGGTACGGTTCAGTCATGGCCATTGCGTAGCGCCTTTCAGCTGCCATCGAATCGTGGCATACTTGAGTAGTCATCCGATGGCACAGCAGGGAGACGCCTCATGCCACGCACTGCAGCAAACCCAGGCCAAACCCGGAACTTCCATGTACCACTGCCCGACGACCTCTACCGTGCCTTGCAGACGGAGGCTGCGCGTAGCGGCAGGCCGGCGAACGCGGTGGCCCGCGACGCTATCGCACAATGGCTGGAGACACGGCGACAGGCGCGCCTTGACGAAGCCATTCTGGCCTATGCCACGGCAGTGGCCGGCTCGCCGGACGACCTCGATCCTGATCTCGAGGAGGCAGGTTTGGCATTGCTGGAGGACGATGCGTGAAGCGGGGTGAGGTCTATTGGGCAACCCTGGCGCCCCGTTCGGGTGCTGAACAGATGGGGCGGCGACCCGTGATTGTCGTATCCCGCGATGCGTTCAACCAAGTTCCAACCTGGCGATCAGCGATCGTGGTGCCCGTCTCGACCTCCTCATCCCAGGCTCGTCACGGCCCCACTGCCGTGGCACTTCCTGCCGGCGCTGGCGGCTTGCCCCAGGAAAGCATCGCGCTGTGCCATCAGGTGACCACGCTGGATCGCGGTAAACTGGCTATCCTGCTGGGCAGCCTCACCCCGCCACAGCTCAAGGAGGTAGAGAACGGCCTGCGCATCGCACTCGGCATGACCTGACGACCGCCTATAGTGGTACCACGCCGGGACCCGCAAGTCGTAGGGACTGACCTCTGCGCCTCGGCGCCTATCCGTCGTGGCATGGAGATCCCGTCGTGGACTCAGTTTAGACAGCCAAGCTCAGCCGTCAGGACTGGAACCCAAGCTTTGCCGGCTCTCCGCTAGCGCTCGCGAGCGCCTCCTGCCATCGCGCGCCTGCCTGTAGTTCCAAGGCACGGGCGGTGCGCAACTGCACGATGCGCGAGGGCAGGCCGGATAGGATGCAAACGAGTCCCACAAAGCAGAACGCGACCCAGTACACGCCCACGGGAATCCGGGCGAAGAGACCCACTGCGGCTGGAACGGCGGCTCCAGCTCAGCATCGTAGCCGGTCAGCATGTAGTGAAGCGTGGCACCCAGCGCGTACAGGTCGCTGCGCTCGTCTGCAAAGCCCTGGTACTGCTCCGGTGCCGCGTAGCCCGGCGTGCCGATCGCCGTACCCACCTGGCCGCGGCGTAGGGGCCTGGCTACGCCAAAGTCCAGCAGCAATTCGTGTCCGTCCGGCGAGTTGAGCACGTTATCCGGCTTGAGGTCGCGGTGCACGATCGGCGGGTCCTGGCCGTGCAGGTAGGCGAGCGCGTCGGTCATGTCGCGTGCCAGGGCGACCGCGTCCTCCTCGGGCAGCGGGCCGCTCGACCTCACTCGCTCCTTGAGGCTCTCACCCGCCAGGTACGGCATCACCACGTAGTGGAGATCGCCCTCGCTAAACGCGCTGATCAGCTTCGGCAGGTGCGAATCGTTCAGCGAAGAGAGCAGCCCGGCCTCACGCGCCAGCCAGCCCCGTGCTTCTGCCTGTTCGGCAGGCGGCATGCCGGCTACGGATACCTGCTTGATGGCCACCACGCCAAACTGCTGGCTCAGGTCCAGGGCGCGATAGATCGTGCTCATGGTCGAATGGTGGATGACGCTGCCGATTCGGAACCGCCCTGCCAGCAGGTCGCCTCGGCTGAGCAGGCGGCCGGCATCGCGCACAGGCAGCGCCGACGCCACCGGGCACGCGACGCCCACCCCGTGATAGAGGCCGCACACGCTGCAGACCTGCGGGCTGGACTTCGACGCAGTCGCGATGCTCAGCACGATTCACCCGTAACTCTGGCCGCCTTGCCGGCGTTGCCTCTGCCGGGCGCCCAACTGGGCAGGCTGTGGTCCCGCCGTCCTCGGCCCTCACGCGCCACAACATGCAACCTCATGTGCAACAAGAATACCTGATCCTTGGCAAGCCGCTGCGTCCCGACATTGCCCTGCCCTACAGCGGCGAGCAGTCACGCACTACCTGCAAGTGCTGCGTGCGGAATCACCAGTACAGGAGGCGCCAGCCGTAGAGTCGTCTACCGCGAGACGGATTCTGGGCGGCATCGTAGCCGCCGGCGAGGGGCGCCGGTGAGCGGCAGGCAGGGCGAAAGGTGGAGGGGGGAAGATGCTTGACCAGCCGTAAGCGGCAGTGTCGACAACGATCATCCGCATTTCGGCAGGTTCTATCGCATAGGATTACCGTAGTTTCCCGGTGGTGCGTTTGATAGACCTAGTGTAGCCTGGGAGGGCTGTGTGGTCCAGCAGGCGGCACGCCTAAATGGCCCACATCCGTCAATAGTTCCCCATTTTGGGAGATATTAGACTGTGCAAACTCGAGGGCTTAGGATGTTGCGGAGCCGTGCAAGCCGTGTTGCGCCTGTTCAGAATACCCCGCCGCCCGTGCCTCCTGACAACTTCCCACTCCGTGGGTACCCGTGGCAGGCACATGCCGGCGTGCCCCATGCCTCTCAGCACTGCTACGGCTGGGGCACGGGTTCGGTCAGCCGGCGTCTGCATCCCGTGCCGTGCTCTGTGCGCACGCCTGTCCCACGTGGCCTGACAATCGACCAAATGCGTCGGCAGGCGCGCGCTATTTGAGCGAGGAGCAACTATGGGCTTTGTCGTGCGCTTTCTCCAGCAGCTGTTCCAACATGCGCCACCACCACCTCCTCCGCCACCCCCGCCGCCGCCGCCACCGCTGCCCGCTTTTGACGTGTATGGCTTCCAATGGGTGCCTGGCGGGCCGGCGCCGGCGGCTCTGCAAGGCTACAACGAGGCGGCTGCCGGCCCGGGCCTATATGTGGTGTTTCGGGTGGAGGATCTGGAATTTGTGCAACCCTTCCGCGATGGGGTGAATGCTGTGCCAGTGTTCGTGGTCCCTGGAGCTGCTTCGGCAACGCTACAAGCGTTGGTCACCGCATATCAAGCGAATCCTCCAGGAGCGCAGCGGGGCGGTTTTGCGGCCATCACGCCGCAGTTGCGGTGCGACCTACAAGGCTACTTCGACTACACGACCGGCTGTCTGGATGCGATTTACCAGACCGGACCCGGGCAAGCCTTGCTCGACACCTTGACCGGCCCTGCTGCTGCCCACGCGGTCTTCATCAAGCCGAGTATCCGGGGAAGCAACTACATCAATGGCACAAGGAATGGGCTGTGCCAGATCGCCCAGTTCATGCGAGATCTGAGCACTATCGCCCCAGCCGTGACATCTGCAATGGTCGATCAGCAGTATGGGCACCTAGCAGTCGGGGCCGCCCGCTACGCCCAGCTTGCCACCGACCTTTACTCCATGCCGCTCTACTCGTTATTCCTACAGGACAACGCCTACCCCGCGAACTTCCTCACGGGCCAACTCAGCTATGGGGGGGCACGCAGTGGGATCGGCGGAGCTGATGCCCTGGCTGACCGTTGGACCTGGACTTCCAGCGTTCCACACCTTCGTGGAGCAGGACCGTACGGTGGATGCGGTGTCACACGTCACCCTTACTGAGTACTTCCGCCTGGCGATGATCGTTGCCTTGCGCGCTAGCTCCCCACCGGGACCCGGCAGCAATTCCACGATCGGTTTCTGCACTGTCCACGACCCGACCAACGCGCAAGACCTCAACAGGTTGCGACCGCCCGCGATTGGCCTGGCACACGAACTCGTGCACGCCCTGCACAATGCCGCGGGTGACCAACCCGGCGACGAGTTCGGCGCATTTACTACCACACTGACGGAGCTGCTGGCAGTGGGGCTCGGTCCCTTCCAAGCGGAAGCCGTGTCGGAGAATACCATACGTGCCGCGTGGCCGCCGCCCGGCGTGGCGCTGGTGCTGCTAGACAACAGACCCGCACCACGTCGCTCAGTCTACGAGCCACCCGTGGCGCCAGAGACACCGGAGACCATGCGCGACCAATACCACACCATTTAGTGCTGATCGGATTCAGATCGAGGTGGGACTAGTGCTGCTGGGCCGACAGATTCTAGCGAGCGAAGTGCCCCTTGCCACTTTGCGCCTGGCTGCTGAGGCGCTCGTGGCAGTCCAACCGGCAGACAGATCGCGTGGAACCATGGTGTACGCACCGCTGCCTTCCGAGACGGTAATTGATGAGATGCGCCAGCCGGCGCGAAGGGGGCTGCATGGGTAGGTTCTTTCACTGGCTCTGGGATCAGTTGTTTGGGCACCCCGCACCACTACCGCTGCCTGCTTTTGACGTGTATGGCTTCCAATGGGTGCCTGGCGGGCCGGCGCCGGCGGCTCTGCAAGGCTACAATTTCGCCGGCCCCGCGCCGGGTCTCTATGTGGCGTTCATGCCACAGGACCTCGCGGTGCCGGATGAATTCGGCGATGGCGTCAACGTTGCGCCCATCTTCAACGTGCCGGCGGCACCGTCTCCCGCGTTGCAGGCGCTGATCGCCAGATACCAAGCGAACCCGCCGCCTACTCAGCAGGTTGAGTTCACGGGTGTTACGCCACAGCGGATACGTGAGGTGCAAGGTTTCTTCGACTACGTCTCCGGCTGCTTGGCTGCGATCAACCAGGCCCTGCCGGGACAGCTGCTGCTGGCCGGCCTGGCCGGCGCTGCTGCTCGATACCCGGTTTTCATCGTACCGAGCGCATATGGGGGCAATCAGATCAACGGTGTGGCTAGCGGGCAATGCCAGATCGTTGGCTTCATGAGCCAGCTCGCCACCCTCAACAGGGTCGCGACCGCGGCCATGGTCGATGCGCGGTATGCCGCTATCCCACTTCACGATGATCGCTACCGCCAGTTCGCGACCGACCTGAATCAGATGCCCCTCTACTCGCTGTTCGAGGATGCAGCTGCCTACCCCCCGACGTTTCTCCAGAATCATCTCCAATACCATGGGGCGCCGGTGGACTTTCAGGTGCTCCGGGACTGGCTCACCGTCGGATTGCCCGCGTTCGACAATTTTCTGGATACCGACGCGACGGTGGTTCAGGGTGTCACGCTCGTCAAGTACTTCCGCCTGGCAGTAATTGCCCTTCTCCGCGCCAACTCCCCAGCGGGAGCCGGATGCAATTCGATTGTCCAGCTCAACCCCCGGATCGATCATGCTGACCCGCAGGACCTCAATGCTGCACGCCCGCCCGCCATCGGCCTGGCCCACGAGCTCGTCCACGCCTTGCACAACGCGCTGGGCGACCAGCCCGGCGATCAGTTCGGCCATTTCACCACAACGCTGACAGAGCTGCTGGCCGTGGGGTTAGGACCATTCGCGGGAGTGCCTATCTCCGAGAACGCAGTCCGAGCCGCGTGGCCGACGCTCGGCGCCGCGGCACTCGGAGCGCTGGACAACCGCGCAGCTGGCCAGCGCACCATCTACGAGCTTCCTGTGCTGCCAGACACACCGGTAACGATGCGCGGCCACATCTTTTTTGGCGGCGCCATTTAGCGTAGGGGAGAACATGCCATGGCGTTGGCAGACGTCAAAACGCAACTGGACAAGCTGGCGCAATCCGGCTCGCTGACCCTGGCGCAAGTGGGGAGCGTGGTGTCACCGCTCTGCCTGGCGCTCAGCGAAATGCCGTTCGGGTCGCAGGCGCAGCTCGCCAGTCCACAGATTCAGCTCAATAGCGACCAGACACAGCTTACGGTGCAGGGTGCGGGAACCTGGAACATCCTGCAGGGCGTGAGCTTCGGGATCACCATCACGCCCGATCCAAGCAAAGCCGGCGCCTACCTCGTCGCGCTGCAGGTGCAGCTGCCCTCGTCGGCAACACTGGCGATTCCCGGCGTGCCCTGGTTTCACCTGGGCGAGGAATCGCTCAGCTTTTCCACCTACACGGCGGCAGACTATCGCATTGCGCTTGTGCCATCGGTGGCCGTCACCATTGGTGCGACGCTGCACATCGAGCACGATGCCCAGGACACGCCGATCCCCATCGCCATCGAGATGCCTACCGGCGGCGAGATGGTGCTGCGCCTCAACACGTCGGCGATCGACTTCCCCAGCATCAACGACATCCTAGCGGCCTTCGGCGATACGGGCGGGATTCACCTTCCCGACACGATCAACGATCTCACGCATCTCTCGCTGCAGCAGCTGTCGGTGGGTTTCGACCCGTCTGCACCCAGCGTGACGCTCATCGGCGTGCAGATAGGCAATTCGGCAAAGGCAGCCACGGGCTGGCAGATCATCCCCGGTGTGCTGGAGCTGGATAGCTATTCGCTCGGCCTCACGATTGCCTATCCGCTCGTCTCTGCCCAGCGCCGCGTTGGCGGGCTGATCGCCGCGCACATGAAGCTGGGCACCGTGGGAGTCGACATCTTCGCGCAGCACCCGCCGTCAGGCGGCTGGCAGTTCCGCGGCGAGGTCACGGATGTGCCCATTGGCGACATCATCAGCGGCATCTGCCAGCAGTTCGGCGTCACCCTCCCGGACACCCTGCACCAATTTGTGCTGAAGGACTTCGTGATCGCGTTCGATTCTGCCACCGGGCAGACCGACTGCAGCCTGGTGCTGGATTTCACGATCGCGGATAAGCCATTCGAGCTGAACGCGTCGATGACGCTGGCCAAGGGGGACGACGGGAAATACAAGTCGCCCACCGTGCACGCCACGCTCACCGTGGGCACGGCAACCTTCACCGGCGCGTTCGACAACACCGCTGGGTCCAACACCTTCAGCCTGGGCTGGCAAGACAAACAGCACCCGCTGACGCTCGCCGACCTCACCTCGACTTTCGGGCTTGGCGACACGTCCGACATCTCGTCGGCCCTGCACTTAGAGCTGGATGCCGCCAAGCTCATCTACAGCTTTGGCTCTGCCACCTCCGGCTCCACGTTCGTGCTGGAGGCCAACGCACCCTACTATGGCAGCGCTGCCTTCGCCATCATCAAGACCGTGAAGGCCGGGAAGAGCGGCTGGCAGTTCTACTTCGGCGTGGCCGTGGGCACCTCGATCGATATCTCCAGCCTGCCGCTGATCGGCGCGGTGCTCGGCGGCGCCTTGACCGTGGCGATCCAGAAGATCCAGATTCTCCTCTCGTCCGATGTGATCGACGCGGGCGAGGCCGCGACGCTCACCCAGCTCATCGGCAGCGGCTACCCGGTGCCGCCAACGGCCGGGATGTCCGCAAAAGCGCTGATCTCGGCCAACGCGCAGTTCGGCGACACCACCATTCCGCTGTCGTTGAGCCTGGGCAACACGGCCCCGCCTGCCGCGCCCGTGAGCGAAGCCCCGGTGCCCGCGGCCGAAGCCGGCGCGCTCGTGGCAGCCGGGGATGGCCAGACGAACGCGGTACCTGCCAGCACGTCGTCGGACAACACGGTGTGGCTCAGCGTGCAGAAGACTTTCGGACCGCTGGCCGTGGAAAAGATCGGCGTGCAGTACGACAGCGATCGTAAGGCGCTCTTCATCGTCGCCAACCTCACGTTGAAAGGCGGTGGGCTGACGATTGGACTCGTAGGGCTGGGGATCGGCACCACGCTCACGCCGTTCTCGCCCGCATTCACCATCAAGGGTGTGGACATTACGTTCCAGGAGGGGCCGGTGCTCGTCAGCGGTGGGCTGCTCGGCACGCTGGCTCCGGTCAACTTCGTGGGCGAGCTCATCGTGCAGCTGCCGGAGATCTCACTGTTCGCGCTCGGCGCCTACGCGCAGTTCGAGAACCGGCCGTCTATGTTCCTCTACGCAACGCTGAATTACCCGCTGGGCGGGCCACCCTTCTTCTTCGTCACCGGGCTGGCCGCGGGCTTCGGCTATAACCGCAAGCTGCAGATCCCGCCGGTCAGCGGGGTGGCGACCTTCCCGCTGGTAGAGTGGGCACGTGGAACCGGCTCGCCCCAGCTCGACCCAAAGGCGGACATCGGCAAGCAGGTCAACGACGCCTTGCAGTCGCTGCTCACGAGCGGCGTCATCGCGCCGAGCATCGGCGACTACTGGCTGGCGGCCGGCATCCACTTCACCTCGTTCGAGATCATCGACTCGTTCGCGCTGCTGACCGTCTGCTTCGGCACCGACTTCGAGGTTGCGCTGCTCGGACTCTCGACCATGACGCTGCCGCCAAGCGCGGCGCCCGGCGAGCCGGTCGTGGTGCGCGTGGAGCTGGAGTTGGAAGCATCCTACACGCAGAGCAGCGGCCTGCTGGCGATCGCCGGCGAGCTCACGCAGAACTCCTTCCTGTTTTCGCCCGACTGCCATCTCACGGGCGGGTTCGCGTTCTACCTCTGGCTGTCGGGTCCGCACGCGGACGATTTCGTGATCACCCTGGGCGGCTACAACCCGCACTTCGACCCGCCTGCCTGGTACCCGCAGGTGCCCCGATTGGGCGTCAATTGGCAGGTAACGCCCGAGTTCAGCATCAAGGCCGGCCTGTACTTCGCCTTGACGTCGAGCGCGGTGATGGCCGGCGGCTCCCTGGATGCCGTGTGGCAGAGCGGCGGCATCCGCGCCTGGTTCTCGGTGTGGGCCGACTTCTTGATGGTGTTCCGGCCTTTCCACTACTACATCGACGCCGGGATCAGCCTCGGCGCCTCATTCGACATCGATCTCTTGTTCACCAGCGTCACCATTACCATCCATCTCGGCGTCGCCCTGGAGATCTGGGGGCCGCCGTTCGCCGGCCGGGCGACCATCGATCTCGCGATCATTTCCTTCACGATCACGTTCGGCGACGGTGGCGCGCAGACCACCACCACGATTCCTTGGCAGGACTTCGCGCAACAGCTGCTGCCCAAGCCCCGCGCGGCGCAAAGCAAGTTGGCACGCGCGGTGCGCGGACGGGCACTGCAGGCTGCCACGACCTTAACGGGGGCGCTCGGCGGCGAGAGTGCAGTCACAGCCGACCCGCCAAACCCGACGGTGTTGCACGTGAACGTCACCGGCGGGCTGAGCAAGACGATCAGCCAGGATCCGAGCGCCGCGATCTACGTGGTGAATGCCGAGCAGCTCGAATGCACGATCACCAGCGCCATTCCGCTCAAGGCGATCGCCTTCAGCGACAACAAGAACATCGCCATGGCGCCGCCGGCCATGCAGCCGCACGACCAGGACGGCCAGCTTATCGTGCCGAACACGCAGTTTGGCGTGGGTCCGGTCGGCACCGGCAGCGGTGCCTTCAGCTCCACGCTGACCTTCACGGTCGCCACGACGGAGCCCTCGGCCTCCACCTTCTATGTGGTAGACGTGCTGCAGGGCGTGCCGAAGGCCCTCTGGCAGGTGCCCACGTTCGACGCCCACGGCGTCCCGCAAGTCGGCAATCCGCTGCAGCAGACGACGCTGCCCGACGTGATCACGGGTGTGCGCCTGGTACCAATGGTGCCCACGCCCGATCACCTGTTGCCCATCCCGATTGAGAATCTGCAGTACACAATCGACCCCAAGATCCAGCCATTCGCGTGGAGCCGGCCCAGCTACGCCACGACGGATCCGTTCACGCACGAGACGGTTGCCGGCACCATTGGCGCGGCCCCGGCTACGGCGAATCGCCCGTCTCTGATCACGGCCATGCAGCAGCTGGGCCTGCCCGTGAGCGCCACGGTGGACGTGGGCACCTTAGCCAATCCGGCGACGAACGACCTGCTGGCGGCGCCACTGCTGCGCCTGCTGGGCGAACAACGAGCGTAGGAGGGGATGCAAGCGTGAGCAACGGTACCAGCACGAGTGGGAAGAAGGTCACCTTCATCCAGTTCGCCGAACCACCCTTGAAGGCCGATACCTATACGATCACCGCCGAGCAGACGCTCAACACCGCGGCACCAAACGATTTCAAGGCCACCACGACCTTCATCGTGCAGGGCGAGCGGTTCGCGATCAAGGCGGAGGAGATCAACGGTGTCTTTCCGCCAAACCTGGCGAACGGCGAGTTCGACGGCGTGCTGCCGCACGTCGCGCTCAATCGTCGTACGCTGCCGTGGGAGCGCAACGCGGATCCGAGCACCATTGCAGCGCCGTGGTTGGCAGTCTTGCTGCTCACCGACGACGAGGCGACGGCAGTCACGCAGGCCACGGGCTACGATCTGGTGCGGCAGGTTACTGCCAAGGACCTGATTCCGCTTGGCGCCACGATCACCGTGGAGGACTCGACGTTGACCGGGACGGGGGCCCTGCCGGCAGGCTACCTCTCGTATCCGTGCTTCAACCCGCTGGAGTATGGCCAGTCGCCCGATGACCCGTGCCTGGTCCTGGACCTGCCGCTCGACGTGTTCAACCGGATCGCGCCCAGCAAGAATGACCTTCCGTACCTGGCGCACATCCGCGAAGTAGATACGACGGATGCCAACGACAGCACCGGCGATAGCACGGTGTACGCTATCGTGCAGGGGAACCGGCTGCCCAAGCCGGACGTGGCCAGTCACGCCTTCCTGGTCGGTCTGGAGGAGTTTGCCAGCTACTTACCGGGAGACGACGGTACGGCAAGCAGCCAGATTCCGGCCGGTACCACCTACGTCCGCCTGATCGCCTATACGTACTGGCGCTATACCGCCAACACCCTCGACGAAGCCTTCAAGGCACTGCTCGAATCGCTCAATAAGACTGCCGGTGGGCAGCCGGCGCTGACGACCATTCAGCTGCCGTGCCCAGGAACGCCGCCGACTGCGGATCAGGTGGCTGCGGCGCTCACTCGGCAGGTAAGCGGCCAGCTCATCTCCGGCGATGCGCAGATTCTGGTGGAGAATGCGCTGACCATGGGCTACGTGCCGCTTAATCACCACCTGCGGCACGGCGGGCAGACGGTGTCGTGGTATCGCGGGCCGCTGGTGCCGTACCCCGTGGCAACGACGCTCAGCGTGCCACTGGCTGATGCGGATGCGGCCAACGCCTACAACCCGCAGACCGGCCTGTTCGATGTCTCCTATGGGGCAGCATGGCAGGTGGGGCAGCTGCTGGCCCTGCAGAACACGAGTTTCGCCTCCACGCTCTACAACTGGAAGAGAACGACGCGGCAGCAGGATGCGATGGATGTCGAGGCGCAGTTGCTGGGCCAGAAGATGGACGGTGTGCCGATCCTCGGCGACTTCTTTGCCAGCCGAAGCGCCAGGCTGGCCAACGCCCAGGTGAACGCAGTATCGGCGCCGCCCGACGAAGTGGTCACCTGGCTGGCACGTCTGGGGCTGCTCAACGGTGTGCCGTTCAGCTACCTCGTTCCCGACGAACGCATGCTGCCGCCCGAATCGCTGCGCTTCTTCTACCTGGATCTCAACTGGGTCGACGCGCTGGTCGATGGCGCGTTCAGCATCGGCCGTGACACGGCTGCGCAGTTGCAAGCCGATGCACGGCCCATGCCTACGATACGTAGCCAGGTCATCGGACGAGCGCGCGCGTTCCGCGCCAGGGCGACCCGTGTCTCCAATTACGCGAACAACGCCGGCCAGGTAACGGGGTTTCTGCTGCGATCCAAGGTGGTGGCTGGCTGGCCCAACCTGCAGGCGAACGGCTACGCGGATATACAGGGGACCATGGAGATCCAGAAGCTGCGCTTCGCGCAGTTGGCAAAAGACGTGATGATCTGTCTGTTCGACGGCGTAGTGCAGATGGTTGCCTTGCACGAGCCGCCCGATCAGCTGCATGCCGGCGTCGAAGGGAACGCTGGCCACTACACTACGACGTTGCGCGGGGTGCAAGGCAGTGCGCCGGGACAGCAGTTGAGCGGGAGCGCCGCCGTGCCTACCCGACGAAGCGACCCGCAAACGATCTGGATTGCTCAGGCAAGCACCAACGTCCTGACCGCGTTGAATGCGCCCCCCTTCAGCCAGCAGCTCACCGTATTCACGTCAGCGGAGTTCGCCCTCGAGATGATCAAGGGCGCCGTGAAAGTCGAGTTTCAGCAGACCGCCTGAGCGGACCTTTGAGGGAAAGCTAGTAGCCGATGAACGAGACGACCACACCCCTTGGCATGATCGTACCGGTAGACGTGGCGGCTTTCTGCGTCGGTACCGCCGACGAGCAGGAAATGACCGCGACGCCTCGGTTCGCTGGCGCCACCACGGTCTACACGCAACAGGTCACGGCGGCGCTGCAGGCATTCCTGGGCGCCAACGTTACCCGTGGATTGGACGCGCCGCCCCTGGACCCCCTTGAGCATGGCGTGCACCTGCACTGGGCGCTGCCCGATGCCTTGACGCACGCCAGCGTAGTGAACGGCGCGCTGAACTTCTCCGCCACCCCAAATCGCTGGCTGGTGGCACGCGTGCTCACGCGGGGCGGGCAGGTAAGCAGCAAAGCATGGATCGTCGAGAGCGACACCCTCCTGGCGCAGCAGCCGGACAACCAGCATTCCGTCACGCTGCCGGTCTCCGACAGCAGCCAGAACTTCCGGTACCTCGGGGTATGGCAGGTGTTCGATGCCCACTGGCAAGAACCACAGATCGCCCCCGAGCAGACGATCAAGTCGCTCTTTGGCAGCGAGCTGATCGCAGTTGCTAGCGGCGACGTTGCCTTTGCTTCGTTCTATCCCAACGCGCGTAGCGCGTTTGGCTTCTGCGATACGCTCGACGACCTCCAGGCTGGCGGGAGCGCCGCGGCCGAGCTGGCCTACACCGTCATCGGCTGGTACAGCAACCCGGCGCTCGACCCCTTGCACCAGGGTCCGAGCTTGGCCCAGATCCAAACCACGTACAAGTGGACGTACGATGGCGGCGCAGGTAGCGCAGGTCCGACCTACACGATCTACAACGGTTTGGTGCAGGGAATCCAGTGGAATCCGAGCACCAGCTACATCCAGCCGGACCAGACGCCGGTGCAGGCCACCGTCGCCGTGGCCAACACGCCGGCGGAAGCGCTCTCCGCCTATTTCCGCGGCCTCGATGCACCGGCATCCCCTTTCTTCGAGACGCTGTTCACGGCCTTCCAGACGGGTTTGCTCAACGCGTTGAAGCAGCCGCAGCCGGATCAGCTGCTCGATCTGGAGGAGGCGCTGCATGCACAGCGCTTTGGCGCCTCGAGTGCGGGCACCATCTATACCATTGTGAAGGCTGACGGCGATGACAGTGGTACCGAGGTGATCGACCTTCCCTTGCCGCTGGCGGACGACCTCAACCTGCTCAACCAGTACCAGCAGCAGTACGACTTCTGCCAGGCCCAGAAGACGGAGTTCATCTGGCAGCTGTTCGCGGAATGGTATCGCATCTTCGAAGCCACGGATCCCCAGACGCGGAATGCTGCCTTCCAAGCGACGCTCAGCCGCTACAACAAGCACGGCGCGCTGGATAGCGCCTGCAGCGCCTGGAGCGCAAAGGTCAGCGCCCAGCAGCAGGTGGTGCAGGGCCGCCTCGGCAGCGACTATCGCCTAAGCGCCCTGGCCGCGCCCGCGTACTGCAATGCCACTGAACCGGTGGTGCTGCTGGCCGGCGAGGAGCTGACGGCCTCCGAGCGATTCGGAGGCGATGGCCGCTACCGGGCCGACGACTATCTCCAGTGTCGTTTGACGGCGCAGCTGCTGACGGCAGTAACCGTGAGCAGCCACCAGATCACGCCAGATCAGGTGCGTAGCGTCGATCTGCCCACGCCGAACGGCCTGCCGTACGCAGCGCTGTGCAACGCGCTGCTGGAAGAGGCCTGTTTGCTCAACACGGCGCTGCAGGCGGCGCTCACCGCCGGGAGCGAAGCCCCACTTGCCCAGGCCCTGCAGACGGCGCTCACCGGCGGAGCGCAGACGGTCTACACGTTCGCCGGTAGCCTGCCGTCGCCCGTCGGCGCCCATTGGTGGGAGGGGCGCAATCCCTGGCTGCCGCTGCTCATGCAGTGGGAGGTAGACTACCAGCCGCTCCTGGCCACGGTGCAGGGCCAGAAGCTCGTGGACTATGCGCCGCAGTTCTTCACCAGCAACTTCCAGGTCGATGCGGAGACGGGCGCCATCCGCTATGCACCGGCGGCCGGCGACCCGCACAGCATCATCCTCGACCCGTCGACGGCCGCGTACGGCCAGCCCTACCATGGATCGGCCATTCTCTCCGGCAGCGCGGGCGATGGCCTGCGCGCACAGCTCAGTAGCTACCTGGCCACACAGCCGGATCCTGGCCTGCAACAGATCCTGCAGCAGCTGCAGAGCACCGGCATCTTGATGCAGGCGCTCAGCGGATTCAACAGCGCATTGCTCATGCGCCACCAGAGCCTGCAGCTGAACGTGCAGGTGCCAAACGATGCCGATATCCCCACCAAACGCCTGACTGCGGCAGTCGGCAGCCTCGCCCAGCACATGACACTGGCACCCGCCTTCAATAGCTACTTCAATCCAATCCGGGCCGGCTATGGGCGGCTCGCCTTGACCATCGTAGATGCGTTCGGGCAGAAGCGGCCGGTGGCGATCAACAACCTGTACATCGGGGACACGTTGACCACCAACTATCAAGGCAAGGTCGTGCCGGGCACCTTCTACCTCGAGCCGCGTGTGGCGCAGGCCAGCCGGCTGCTGTTCCGCTGGATAGCTGCCAATAGCGACGTGGACGAGAGCAATGCGCATCCGGCGACATCGCCGGTGTGTGGCTGGCTGCTGCCCAATCACCTTGTCGAGGGCTTCTTCCTCTATAACCAGCAGGGCAAGCCGCTGGGCGAGCTGCGGCTGAACGGCGATAAGTCGGCAATCGTGTGGCAGGCGACACCGGGCGATGCCGGCACTATCGACCAGTCCATCGAGACCGTGCTGCAATACGAGAATCCGTCCTTGCGTGCACTTGGGGTGGCGTTGCGTCACGCCACGCCCGCCTACTTCGAGGCATTCGCGCGCGCCATCGATACGGCAAACGCTGCCACCAGCCCGACAGGTCCCGATTCCAGCACGGGCACGGCTGCACTGCTCGGGCGGCCGGTGGCCCTGACCCAGGTCTCGTTGCGCCTGGAACTCGCCGGAACACCGGCCTGCAATCAAGACTGGGCCGTGGTGCAGGGTGGCGGCGTCGTGGAGACCGACAGCGGGTTCACCGGCGTGCAGTTTCCGGTGGTGCTGGGCGACCTCGATCGCCTCGGCGATGGGCTGCTGGGCTACTTCAAGCCCGGACCCGACGGCGCATTCGAGCTGGGGACGTTCTACAGCGACGCGGCCGAGGCAGCGGCCACGACGGGCGTGGTGCAGCCAGCGCCGACCAATATTCTGCTCACCGCGACACCCGGAGCTGGTGGCCAGGTCCCGGTCGGCGATCAAGACGAGTACAAGGTGCTGCTGCTGGTCGACCCGCGCGCGGGGGTGCATGCCACCATCGGCATCGTACCTACGCAGTACATCGTGATTCCGGCGAACCAGTACGCGGATACGCTCAGCGGGCTGGAGTCGACGTTCCTGGTGAACCCGATCCTCAAGGGATCCGGCGGCTTGGCGCTGCCGGTGCCGGCGGAGAGCGGCTACGCCTGGTCGTGGGTCGAGGAAGTGCGCCAGGGTACGCAGGCGGAGTGGGCAGTGACCCCCGGCATCGCACCGCCCGCTGCCGGCGCGGTGTGGGCCTACAGCCCGCAGCAGATCAGCGAAGGGTGGCTGCGCTTGAACCCGCAGCTGCTGGCCTTCGACCTGGTCGACGCGCAAGGCCATGCCACGGTGACAAACGGCAGCACTGCGGCGCTCACGCTCAACATCACCAACAAGCGCGCGAGCGCCCTCACCTTCAAGCCAGGCCAGCTCATCGGCGAAGGATCGCCGAACAGCGGCACGGTCTTCTACATGCACCTAGGCGGCCTGGTGCCTCAGGCTCAGGTGCCGGCCGTGCAGACTAGCGCCCCTGGCTGGACCTTCCAGGTGCTCAACGATGCGCAGTATGGCAACTACTGGGCGGCCACCCCGGCGCCGAACCAGCCGGTCGCGCTGGCGCCGGGAGGGCAACTGGCAATCACCCTGGCAAACGTCCAGGTCGCGACCAACAATGCCCAAGAGTACGTGTACTTCGACTACTACAACGTCGACGGTCTCAGCGATGGTGTGTACGACGCCTTGCTGACGGTACAGCCGAAGCCCCAGGGCGGTTCGTAGCGGCGTGCCACGCCCGCAGGCAGATCGCTGCCACACCGATGGCAATTAAGCTGAGGACATAGGAGCCGGGGCCATGCACGGCCAACACACAACAGGAGGACGGATGTGCCGGAACAAGAGGTAGTCACCGCAACCATGCCCGAGAATCCGCAGCTCTTCTTCGAGATCGCCGCGTTGGTCAATCAGGTGAAGGTTGCCAACACAATCTTCACGAACGCGGCGCCGGACTATCAGACGATTATCCTGACCATTACCACCAACGCCGACAACACCGTGTTCAGCCCGGGCACGCTCGTGCCCCCTAGCCAGGCACCTGCTGGTCCTGGGTCGGTGCTGTACCTCGATCTCACGAATCTCAACCTCTCCCCGGCGGAGTTCAACGCGATCCAGGCATCGGCGGCCGGCTGGTCATTTGCGATGTATGCCGACACCATGGCCGTGGGCATGACGCCGGCCACCAACTCGGCTACCCTCAACTCCGGCCCAGGGAACAGCGTTGAGGTGCAGATCACCGGCCTGGCGATCGCCACGCCGCCCCTGGGGAGCAGCGCGCAGCTCGACGTCACCTACTACCAGGTGCCGCCGACGCCCGCTGGGGATCTCGGTGCTGCCTGCTACTTCAAGGTGCTGCTCCAAAGAGTGCCTGATGTGAAGGATGGCGACCTGAGCAGAGAGATCGCGCTGAGTGTCGACAACTCGTCGCTGGTCTGCAGCAGCCAAGCGTCGACCGTGGCCAACAAGCTCGTGCTCACGTTCGGTGTTGGGCCCGACGGCAAGACGGTCGTTGCCGGCCCCAACACGGCCTTCGTGCTCACGTTCGTCTATGCCCCGGCGCCCGGCTACGGCGCATTGACAGACAAGGACCACGCGAGTGCCATAGAAGTCACCGCCGGGCCCAACGCCACTAACTGGCAGATAACACGGGGCGGCGACTTGCAGGACATCTCCTGGCTGTTGCAACCGCCTGCCGGGAAACCGATCATCGGCACTGGGACGCAAGGCACCGTGGCCTTCAACCTTGGCAACATCGTCACCTTCCTTCGCTCGGGGCCGACGACGCTCTTGCTCTCCTACAGCAGTGTGCCCGGCTACCAGGACGGCTCGTTCGCGATCACCCTGTACAAGATCCCGCACGTGGCGATCACCTCACTGGCAGTCACGCCAAACCCCGCCTACGCTGGTGCGGATGGCTCGGCGGCGATCACGGTGAGCTGGGCCGCGCAATATGCGACGGCGTTGGCGCTCCAAGGGGCGGGGGAGCAAGACGTCACCGGGACGACCAGCATCGCCCTCAACGTTCGCGCCTCGACGAGTTTCACGCTGCATGCGTCCGGACCGCTGGCCGATCGCGACAACGTGGACTTCCGCTCGACCAAGGCCGTCGTTTTGCCCCGCATCGACTCCTTCCAGGCCGCGCCTAACAACGTGTACTACAAGGATTTCCCCGCTACCGTGACATTCAACTGGACGGTCGAGTCCAGCGGCGAAGTGGAAATGGTCAGCAGCCTGCAGAGCGGCAGCGACCTGTATCCGGCGCAGGGCACGGCCAAAAAGATCCTGTCGGAACCGCAGTCCATGACGCTGGTGCCTGCGCAGTTCGGCGGTCAGGCGGCACCGGCACGCAGCAACAGGATCTCCGCCTGCACCTTACACGTGCAGAAGTATCCCTTGACCCAGGTACAGAAATACCCGTACCCCGGCTTGCAGCTCCAGATGCTAGTATGCGCGGCACCGAGCCCCACAACAGAGATCATCGCGCTGGCTGGTACGGACGCCGTGTGGTTCGTCGATAGTCTCTTGTACCAACCGATTGGCGATCCGTTCGTGATTGGGGCCTGGTCGCACGTAGCCTTTGCGCCCGATGGCACCTTCTTGGTGGTGGCCTCAGAGCTCGGCAACTTGTGGACGTATCAGATCACGGAAACGAATGACCCCCCCTACGTCACCTTGAATCGGGTGGAGTTGCCGACGGTATCGGGCAAGGCGGTGGCAGCCGCCGTCTCGGCAGACTGTGCGAGGATCTTTGTGGTAGTGCGCTCGTCGGGCACGCCGGGCAGTACGCCGGGATCGCTGGTCATTCTGAGCAAGAGTGGCTCTGATTGGACGGTCGGCCAGTCGCTGGCCGTCGGCATCGATCCCTCCGGCGTGGCGCTCGACCCGACAGCAGAGAGGCTCTTTGTATCCAACTCGAGCGGCAGCGTGTCGATCATCGCCAGAGACCCGCAGGGAGTATACGCCGTGGTAAGCACGGTACCGGTCCAAGGGGGTAGCCCCACAGGCATCGCGGTTACACCGAATGGGGCCATTTTGCTGGTTGCCTGCAGCGCGCGTGTGGTCTGGGCATTCGACGCGCGCAACCCTCTCGGTTCCGCGCCGCAGCCGCTGTCGACGAGCGGCATTCCCGTTCCAATCGCGATACTGCCAGGTGGCAAGTATGCCATGGTTGGCCTTAGTACTGGGGCAGCGGCCCTCATCTCCTGTGCGGATACGCCAGCAACGTGCTGCCTGGTGGAGCAAGGGGCTTTGGTGGAGTCTGGATTCCCGATGTGGAGCCTCCAGGCGGCTGGGAACGGCTGGCCCATGCTGCCAGTCTTTAGCACTCCCAACCTGGTTGTGCTCACGCTAGCATCGTACGTGGAGCCGGCCAAGTTCGTAGCGTTGAGCCTCCCGGCTACCGACGTAGCGCCGGCAGCCGATGGCAGCCAGGTATTCGCCTGGCGCAATGCGCTCGGCGGCGGTCCGCCGCAGCCGGGGCTTTCCGTGTACAGCCCGGCGACCGGTGCGGTCCGGCAGGTGCTGCCTGACCAGGCGATCGCCGGGTTCGTGTGTACGCCTGATCCGAAGGCGCACACGGCCTACGCGATCGTTGCCGGGCAGGGCAGCCTGCTCATCGTGGACACCCAAAGCTTCCAGACGCAGCGCGTGCCGCTGGCTGCCGCGGGCGTGACACGCAACCCGCAGGCGGTGACCGTTGCCGCCGACGGCTACCGGCTGTTCGTGGTTGCCAATGACGGGGCGCAGGCGTACTTCGTGAGCATCTTCGACCTGGGCCAGCCCAGCCCCTGCCTGCTTGGGGAGGTTGCGCTCTACACGGCTCCGGCGGGCCAGGCCGCGGTTTCGGTCTGCGCTACGCCCGACGGATCGCAGGCGTTCGTCGCCAACTCGCTGATGGCGGGCCTGTGCGTGGTGCAGTGGTCGGGTCAGGCGTACACAGTGAGCCCGACGACGGTCCCGATCCCGGGCAATCCGGGTGCGCTGGCGATCCTGCCGGATGGCAGCAAGGTCTACGCGCTGAGTTCCAGTGCCGCCCAGTGCAACGCTATCTCCGCGGTAGATGCCTCGTCGCTCTCGGTGCGCACGGTCCACTATGGGCAGACACCGGCAAGCATGGCACTGCAGGGCATCGCGGCGTCACCGGATGGCAGGCTGCTGTTTGTCGTCGACGCGGCGGCGAAGGCCATCCGCGCGATCGACCCGGTGTCATTGCGCTGCAGCCAGCAGATCAGCTTGCCTGCGGACGTCAATGCGCCGTCTGGCATTTGCAGCCTGCCGGATGGGTCCCGGCTCATCACGGCGAACATCGTAGGCAACAACCTCGCCGTGATAGAGCAGGTACAGCCAGCCTGAGGGCGCCAGTCAATTCAAAGCAGGAGGGAGAGAACAGACATGCCGGAACGAGGACTAGCCGAAGTCGCAGCCGCCGAGAACCCGCAGCTATCGTTTGCGATCGACACGGTGGTAAACCAGGTCACTACCCGCAACACGATCTTCACCAACGCGGCAGCAGACTATCAAACCATCGTCCTGACCATTACCACCAACGCCGACAATACCGTGTTCAGCCCGGGCACGCTCGTGCCCCCCAGCCAGGCACCTTCTGGTCCTGGGTCGGTGCTGTACCTCGATCTCACGAACCTCAACCTCTCCCCGACGGAGTTCAGCGCGATCCAGGCGTCGGCGGATGGCTGGTCGTTCGCGAAGTATGCCGGCGCCATGGCCGTGGGCATGACGCCGGCCACCAACCCGGTCACCCTCAACTCCGGCCCAGGGAACAGCATTGAGGTGCGGATCACCGGGTTGGCAATCACCACGCCGCCCATGGGTGGCAGCGCACAGCTCGACGTCACCTACTACCAGGTGTCGCCGACGCCGGCCGGGGATATAGGCATCGCCTGCTACTTCAAGGTGCTGCTGCAGCGTGCGCCCGATGCCAAGAGTGGCGACCTGAGCCGGGAGATCACGCTGGGCATAGACAACCAGTACGTGATCGGCAGCGTGCAGGGATCGACGGTGGCCAACAAGCTCCTGCTCACGCTCGGCCGCGGACCGGATGGCAAGACGGTTACGGCTGGTCCGAAGACTGCGTTTACGCTGACGTTCGTTTATGCCCCGGCGCCGGGCTACGGTGCCCTGACAGACAAGGAGCATGCAGCCGCAATCGCGGTGACCGCCGGACCCAACGCCACCGGCTGGCACATCACGCCGGGGAGCGACCTGCAGAACCCCTCCTGGCTCCTGAAGCCGCCTGCCGGAAAACCGATCATCGGCACAGGAGCACAGGCCAACGTCGGTTTCACGCTTGGCAACATCGTTACCCTCCTACGTCCGGGACCGACCACGCTGCTGCTCTCCTACAGCGGCGTACCCGGCTACCAGGACGGCTCGTTCGCCATCACCTTGTACAAGGTCGCGCATGTCGTCATCAATTCGCTGACCTGTTCGCCCAGTCCCGCGTATCTCGACGACGATGGGCTGGCCGAGATCACCGTGAGCTGGGCCACGCAGGATGCCACGGCGCTGGCTCTGCGGCCGCTGAGCCAGCCTGACGTCACCGGGAAGACCAGCATCACCACGAAGATTCCCTACTCCACGACCTTCACCCTGCAGGCATCTGGTCCGCAGGCCGACCGAGACAACGTGGCCTTCCTGTCCCAAGAGGCCATGGTCCTGCCGCGCATCAACTCCTTCGCGGCCTCGCCAAGCGAGATTTACGCGAAGGATTTCCCTGCCGCAGTGGAATTCAGATGGGCTGTGGCTACCAACGAGAAGGTGGCTCTGACGAGCAGCTTGCATGGCGGTAGCGACGTGCTGTCGCCACGGGACACCATCACCAAGACCCTCAACCAGCCGCAGATGATGACGCTGTCACCGGTGACGGGTACCGGCCAGCCAGAGCCTGGGCCGACGCGGAACCTGGTGATTTCAGCGTTCACCACGAAGTCACACAACTATACGATGAGCCAAGCACCGGTACACGTCGCGGCCAGCCCTGCAGCGCCAATCATCGCGGTAGCCGGCCAGAATCAAGTGTGGTTCGTCGATAGCGTGCTGTACCAGCCTGTTGGTAGTGCGATCTCGACCGGCACCGCGCCCCGCATCGCGTTTGCGCCCGACGGCAGCTTCGTGGTGGTTGCCTCGGGTAGCGGCGCACTCTCGCTGATCCAGGTCACCACGACGAACGTCCCGCCCTACTACGCGTTCAGCGCGGTGGATTTGCCCGCCGTGTCCGGCCAACCGGCAGCAGTGGCCATCTCGGCGGATGGCACACAGATCTTCGTAGCGGTCGCAGGCGCCGGCAGTGCCGGATCGCTGGTGGTGCTGACCAAGAGCGGGTCGACCTACGCCGTGAGCGCCACGCTGGCGGTGGGAAAGCAGCCGGGCGGCATTGCCCTCGACCCGTCTGGAGCGCGCGTCTTCGTGTCCAACACGGCAGACGCCAGTGTCTCGGTGATCGGCAAGAATGTCCATGGCGCATATTCGGTGGTGTTGACGCTCACCGGCCTGGGAGCGGGGCCAACCGGTCTCGCGGTCACGCCGGACGGAGCCATTCTCCTGGTTGCCTGCGGTGGGGCAGACGTAGTGCAGGCACTCAACACCAGGTATCCGGGCACCACAGTGCCACAGTCGTTGGCGATCGGCAACCCCGATCAGATAGCGATGATGCCGGGCGGGCGGTACGCGTTTGTCACGCGGCGCAACGCGTCGGCGGTGGCACTCGTCGGCTGCGGGGATCTGCCGTCAAACTGCAGCGTGCTGGAGCAGAGCATCGCCGTAGGGTCTCAGCCGACCGGGGTGAGCGTGACCGGCGACAACGGGCTGGCGCTCGTCGCCTGCCAGGGTGGTGGCGTGTTGAGCGTGGTGACGCTGGCGGCCTACGCGGAGCAGACGCAGCCGGTAGATACCGGCGGCCTCCCGACCGACGTGACGGCAGCGGCCGACGGCAGCCTGGTGTTTGCCTGGCACAATGCGCAGCGCCATGTCTTCGGCCCATCGCAGCCCGCACTGGGCCTGTTCGTCTACACTACGGCTTCCGGCGCCGTTTCACAGGTGCTGAACGATCAGAAGGTCGTCGGCTTTGTGTGCGCCCCCGACCCGGCGCTGCATACCGGCTACGCGGTCATGCTCGGGCAGAATGTCCTCACCATCGTCGACACCCGCAGCTTTGACACGAAGAGCGTGCCGCTTGCCGACCCGGGGGCGACGCGCTATCCGGATGCGCTGGCTATCTCCGGCGACGGCTCGCGACTGTTCGTGGTCACCGACGATGGGGCGCTGCACTACTCCATGAGCATCTTCGACGTGAGCCGGGCCACCCCCAGCAAGCTCACGGAGATCGCGCTCTTCACGGCATCGGGTCTGGGCTTCTTGGGGATCTGCGCGGCGCCGGACGGGTCACAGGCATTCGTCTCGGACTCGATAACCGGCAACCTGTATGTCGTGCAGCAGTCTGGGCGGGGGTACGCCGCCAAGCCGCAGCCGATCCCGATCACGGGCAGTCCCATGGCACTGGCCATCCTGCCGGATGGCAGCAAGGTGTACGTCCTGAGCTCCACCACCGCCGACCGCATGATCGCCGTGGTGGACACACAGTCGCTCAGCGTGCGGACCATGAGTTATGGACAGGCGTTCGCGAGCGTCTCGCTTGTCGGCATCACGGCATCGCCGGATGGCCAGCGCCTGTTTGCTACCGACATGGCATCAATGGCCATCCGGGTGATCGACCCCGTGTCGTTGCGCTTCATCCAGCAGATTGGCTGGTCCTCAAGCGTCTTGGCACCGTATGGCATCGCCATCCTGCCAGACGGGTCGCGGATATTCACGGCGAACGTGATGAGCAACAACATCGCCATCGTGCAGCAAGTGCAGCCGGCGTAAGCACCGGCCGTGGAAATGAGCAGGAGCAAGAGAGGAACGTCATGACCTATCAAGGGATCTTCATGCGCGAGTATGTGGGCCAAACGGCCGACGCGGCCCGCACCGGCTGGTCGCAGTCACCCGACATCATACCCTGGGGTACCGGGCAAACGACAGACGACCTCACCACGCCGCAAAGCTATGCTACAGACCCGTCGCAAGGGCACACCGTGACGATGCAGGCCTGGAACTACGTCTATCTGCGCGGCGTGAACACGGCACCCGGCCCGCAAGACGCCAAGATCTACTTATATTACGTGGAGAGCGCGCTGCTGCTCTGGCCGTGTGACTGGCGGGGCGGTCCCGTGCAGCCGATGGGAACTCCCGATCCGAACATGATGCTCTCCGGACTAGCGCAGAACTTCGTTCCGGTGCATGCTGCGGCGCAGAATCAGGTCGTGGTGCCGAACCCGACACTGCTGTGGTACCCGCCGGCATTTACCCAGCCGAACTCCGATCACTACTGCATGGTGACCTGGGTGGATAATGGGAACAACCCGCCGCCGGATTTCAGCCAGTCCGCGGCCTGGGGACAGCAGGAGCTGACCGACTTCATCGTTGGCCATCCGAATGTGACGACCCACAATACGTGTGATGTCTACGCTCAAGGGCCGACGCGGTCGAACTACACCATCATCAAGACCAAGGACCAGTCGCTGCAGGTCTACATCACGGTGACCTTCTCGAACATCCCCGCGGATGGCACCTTCACGCTCAACATCCCAGGGCCGACCCCGGATCAAAACATCACCGTGGCGCGCAGAGCGGTGCCTACGGACCCGCCGACGCTCACCTACATCGTCACCTATCCGCCGAAGTTCCAAACCATGGTCAACGTGCAGTACTTCCAGGGCGCCACGCCAGTGCCAGCCGGCGCCAACATCAAGGTCATGGCCATGGCGCCGGGGTCCAGCAACGAGCTGCGCGATCTGCAAGATCGTCACCGGCACGTGCGGCTCCCGGTGGTGACTCTCCTCGTGCACGACGAACGTGGCCGGCTCAACGATATCGTGCAGGGACTTATCGTCGGCACCCAGGTATGGAATCAAAGGTAGGCCGGCACGGCCTGAGAAGAGGAGCACAGCGATGACACCCTTCGGACCAACGTTGACCAGGACCACCAAGCTACAGATGGGCGACAGCGGTGGGCCGGTATTTGTCTCGGTGGAGTTCAAGGACATTCCACCTGACGGCACCTACTCGGTCTCCGTGCCCGGACCGGACCCCGAGAACACGATCTCGGTTCCGCAGAGCCCTGTGCCACGCGGATCTGCCCTCGTGTCGTGGAAAGTCAATTACCCGGCGCAGTTTCAGACGAGCATCACCGTGAGCTACTGGCAAGGGCCTACCCCACTACAGCCCGGTGCGGACATTCAGGTGTATGCGCTGTCGTCGGCAGAAGGAAACGCACATGGGGCAGCCGTAGTTCGTCTGGGCTGACGACTTCCCCCTCGTACCGGCTTGACCCGCGGCACCCGCGGATTGGGGGGAGCGAGCTGCATGCCATCCGAGCAAGCGGAGGCATGCAGCTCGCCCCCCTACAGCTACGCAGCTATCTGCCCATGCGTTGGCAGCGATGGTCGGTCGGCGCCTCTATCCCTCGCTTGAGGTGGCACTGACATTGTTGGCGAGCACGAACCCCGTCTTGTCGCCCCATTGGATGCGTGCCCAAGTCTCGGGGCCTACCGGCACGCGGGTGCCGAAATCCAGCACCTGCCCGGCGGCCGGGATCGCGGCGATGGCAATGCTCGCGTGGCTTGGCTGCACCTTGAGGGCGCAAGCTTGCAGCACCTGCGCCGTCGTAGGCGCCGTCTCCCCGTGTCCGGTCGTAGGCAGCAGGTAGGCCCCGCCAAAGGCCGTGGCCACGCTGCTCGGGTCGTACTGGCAATCCTGCTGGCCGTTGTCGTAGGCCAGCGGGTCGTTGAACCAGTTGGCGGCGCCGTTGAGTGCCGGCAGCCACAGGATGAAGTGGTCCGGCCAATTGGCACTGCCGAACCACGAGGCCGGGTACTGAGCGGGCTGGAGCAGCGCGCCGTTGACCAGGCAGATGGACCAGGGCGCGTTGAGCGCATCCTGGTAGCTGGCCGTCCAGTTGTCTGGGAGGCCATAGTGGACGAGCGTGTTGTCGGCCTCGCTCAGCGTGGTATCGGGATTGTGTGGTCCATCGGGCACGCCGCGGCTGACAATGCAGATCTCGTTGATGAGATCCCAGGGATCGCGTGTGGATGGTACCGCGCCCGCCTCGTATAGGTACCGTGCAAGAGAAGCCTGAAAACAGTCAGCCTGCCCGCTTCCGCCAACTGGATGGATTTGCGTCACGTGATGGAACTGGGGTATCCAGGCCATCCACATACCTCCTTGGGCCCGATTCAGGGAGATGGTGCAGCAGCGCCCGCTCGCGCTCGCTACACGCCATAGTAGCATAGTGGCTCCGGCGCATGGCATCCCCCCTCGCCGGCGACGATGTCGACACGACTCTGATGGCGTCCCCTGGTAGCAGTCGTCTGGATAGCAGTAGCTTCTGCACGGTTACCCCCCCAAGAGAGCCAATCTATGGTGAAGCCAAGGTGGGATCCACATGCGCGGCACATTCCCGGGAGCGCAGGCATCCTTCCCGTCCCCGTTTGCGTGCCCGAGCAGCCAATATACCTGCGGGTTTCAGCGTGGCTCTAGTAGAGGCGTGCCATGCTACGCCACACGCACATGAGCATGCTCGCCACGTTTGGGCCGCACGGCAATCTCGATGTCCCGATCCAGCCGCAGCAAGTAATTCAACAGGCGCTCGATCGAGAAGCCGCTCAATCGTGCGCTCATCAACAGCGAGACTTTCGGCTGGTCGATACCCAGTACAGCCGCGGCCTGCACCTGCGTCCATCCCCGCTCCAGAATAGCAGCGCGAATCTGTGCGCCGAGTTGGGCCTTCGCCAGGAGCGCCTCCGGCTCCGGCAGATTCAGGTCGGCAAAGATGTTGCCACTGCTCGGTGTGACCGTGATTTCCTCATCCATGGGTCTGCTCCTCGTTTCGGCGCTGCGCGTCGGTTGCTAGAGCCCACGCAAGGCGCCTGCGGATCAGCTCTACATCCACCCGCGTCATCTTCATCTCCTGAACCCCACTGCCATAACCGTGTTGCAGCTTGACGTTATCGGGCATCTGGCCGATTTGCACCAACTAGAGTGCGTGGCCTACATCCTGCCGACCTCTGCTGGAAACGCCTGAAGGTCCTTGCGTGATCGACCGTCGAACTCCACTGGGCGCATGCAGTTCTCCCAGGTGACCAGTATATCAGATTTGGCATATAAGGCTGAGCGCCACGCGGGACGCACCGGGCTCATGAGCACGATCCCTAAATGCCGGCAATTGATCCGGCAAGGGCCCGATTGCGCAGAGCGGTAGCATAGAGCGCTAGGATCAAGAACACAGGGAGCGGCGATCGCAGCGCTGAACCCCAAGCTTTGCAGGCTCTTCGCCATCGCTCGCGATCACCGCATGCCATCGCCCGCGTGCCTGCATTTCCAAAGCACGGGCAGTGCGCAGCTGCACGAGGCGCGAGGGCACGCCGGATAGGAGGGCGACGAGTCCCAGGAAGCAGAAGGCAGGCCAGTAGGCGCCTACTGGAAACCTGGCCAGGAGGCCTGCTGCCGTGAATGCGACGAGGCAGAGCCATGCGGGCCATGTGAGCCAACGATATGCGCCCGCAATTTGCGTAGGAGCACCACGGTCCGCAGACTGTTCGTTCCCCCGAGCAGCGTGACGTTTGCGTTCGCCGGCGAAGCTTATCAATAAGTATGCACCGTTGATGACAGGGATCCATAGGCCAAAGCCGTCCATCTGGACCGCCACCGCTATTACACCAAGCCACGCGACAAAAGGCGCTGTCTCGACCACTGCCCTGCGTGGGAGTTGTTGGCACAGCAATCTCGCCGCCGTAGCTTCGCGCAGCTCGTCAATCGCCTGCAAGCAGGCGCTGGCGGCGGCACTACGCATCCGCCGATCCGGAACCACCTGCAGCAGCCTCGCGACGAGCTCCTCGCATTCCGGACTCACTTGCGGCCGGATCGCGCGTACAGGCGGGTGCTGGAACGGTGGCCCCAGCTCCGCATCGTAGCCGGTCAGCATATAGTGCAGCGTGGCGCCCAGCGCGTACAGGTCGCTGCGCTCGTCCGCTAAGCCCTGGTACTGCTCCGGTGCCGCGTAGCCCGGCGTGCCGATCGCTGTACCCACCTGGCCGCGGCGTACGGGCCTGGCTACGCCAAGGTCTAGCAGCAACACGTGCCCGTCCGGCGCGATCAGCACATTATCCGGCTTGAGGTCGCGGTGCACGATCGGCGGGTCCTGGCCGTGCAGATAGGCGAGCGCATCGGTCATGTCGCGTGCCAGTGAGACTGCCTCGTCCTCGGGCAGCGGACCCTTCGACTTGACTCGCTCCTTGAGGCTCTCGCCCGCCAGGTACGGCATCACCACATAGTGGAGATCGCAGTCGCTAAATGCGCTGATCAGCTTGGGCAGATGCGAATCGTTCAGGAAGGAGAGCAGCCCGGCTTCACGCGCCAGCCAGCCTCGTGCCTCTGCTTGTTCTGCTGGCGGCAAGCCGGCCACGGATACCTGCTTGATGGCCACCACGCCGACCTGCTGGCTCAGGTCAAGGGCACGATAGATCGTGCTCATGGTCGAGCGGTGGATGACGCTGCCGATTCGGAACCGCCCTGCCAGCAGGTCGCCCCGGCTGAGCAGGCGGCCGGCATCGCGCACAGGCAGCGCCGACGCCACCGGGCAGGCGACATCTACCCCGTGATAGAGGCCGCACCGGCTGCAGACCTGCGAGCTGGAGTTCGACGCAGTCGCGATGCTCAGCACGATTCACCCGTAACTCTGGCCGCCCGGACGGCATTGCCGCTGCCGGCCGGGCTGCGCTCTCGAGACCCGCGGCCCTCACACCCCAAAGCAGCGGCTCCACGCTCTCCCAGAATACCTGATCCTTACCGACGGCCTTGACCGGCTCGCCGTCGATCGTACCTGGTCGGGAAAGGAACTCGGCCAAAGCCCGCTCATCAATGCACTATGATCGACGCCTCCTCTTCACCCGGCAACTGCTATGTAGCGCGGTCCAGATGCCGCGTTGCAGCGTTCACAAACTGGCAGTGTTCGCGTGCCGGCACGCCGCCGCGGCGCCAGGCCGGCTGTTCGCCCACCGCTCGCACGATGCCCATTTTGCGGCCAGGAAGCGGACCCGGCAATAGTATATGGATCTCCTCGTGTCGCAAGTGGAAATCAGCGTCAGGGCTCATCCAACCGGGGCGCGCACACCAATGCAGGTGTGGGTGCGCCTGGTGCGGAACGCTTCCTCGGGTCTGCGTGGGGCGTAGCGCCAACGATCCAGCAGTGTCACGCCGCCCGTGCCGCCGGGTTGGGCGATCCAGCGGACGGCTTGGTCCAGGGTGGGTGGGGCAGTGGGCAGAGCGACAGTCTTCTGCATGGTGCAGTAGACAGCCTGCAACGGCAGGATTGGGCGCTTGCGGGCGTAGCAGTCAGGCCGCGCCCGAGCGAGCATCCCTCGCTAGACCTTCCAGATGGAACGGAATTGCTTCGCGCATGCGCCGCTCGGCTTCTTCCCGCGTGGCGCCGCCGGCGAACACCCCACGCAAATCGGGAGAGTCTGCCGACCATGTATCGCGATAGCGGCTGAATACGACGCGATAGCCCGCCACGTAGCCACAGTCTACTTCGGTCGCCTCCGGATCGACAGCATCTTCTTCCTCGCCGGGCCGAAAGAACCCTTCCGGTATCATCATCGTCCCTCCTATGTTGTGCTGCGGCTAGCGGGTCGCTTGCGGCACCCCTCTCCTACAATCCCGCCTCTTTCAGTATCTTACGCGCTCGCCAGTTCGAGACTTCATCGCTGTCCGCGTAGGCGATCGTGATGCGGTTAGGCTTGGTCGGATGCTTGTACTGTCGATGACTGGTGCCGGGTTGCCGGTCTAGATACCACCCATCCCGTACCATTGCTCGCACGATGTCTCGCGCCTTCACCTGGCCAGTGTAGCACACGAACCATCGGCGGCAAGGAGCAGGCGCGCCCCCACAGGGCGAGTGTCACCAGCTCGAACTAGTCTCCGAGGAGCGTTCCATTGTCGCAGACAAGTACACCAGAAGAAACAACCTTTCCTTGCAGTCGTATAGATGCAACTAGTTCAGCGAACAGGTCGATCCGGCTGAGCATGCGGCGGGCAGCTCGTCGCACGTATCTCGCGCAACTGACGGGGAGCAGTCAGGAGAAGCTTGACGGTAGTTGTCATATGTGACAACATCACGTCATGGTAGGTGGTAGGAACCAGTGCAAGATTCCATGACCAGGAAGACACGGCCCGTCTCCTGGATCAAGGCGGCGCTCAAGGATTTCGAGACATTCCCAGAACGAGCCAAGGCGACCTGCCTCACGCGCTTACTATCGCGGCCGAAGATGGGAAACCTGATATTGCCAAGCCGGTGCGCGACATGGGGTCGGGCGTGTTCGAGATCGCACTTCCCTTCCGCGGCAATGCGTTCCGTGTGGTCTACGCGGTGCAGCTAGGCGAGGAGATCTGGGTCGTGCACGCATTCCAGAAGAAGTCTACGCAGGGCGCCGAGACACCCAAGCGCGAAATCGATCTGATCAGAGCCCGGTTGAGACAGCTGAAGGAGATGCTAGGATGAACGAGGGGTCGCTGGAAGTTGCACGCGGGAGCGGGAATGTGTTCCGGGATCTGGGCCGCCAAAATGCCGATCTCGATCAGATGAAGGCAATACTAGCTGCCGAGATCATCAAGACCCTTGACGGCGATCACCTGACCGTGCGCGCTGCGCACAGTCGCACCGGCGTAGCAGCCGCCGATTTCTCGCGCATCCGCAACGCGGATCTCGGCCGATTCACGGTGGATCGCCTCGTGTCGATTCTCAACCGCCTCGGGTCGCAGGTGGAAATCAGCGTCCAGGTTCATCCAACCGGGGCACGCGCCGCCATGCTAGGTATGGGTGCCCCTGGTGCATGAACCAAGCTACAAAGCTTGATTACCGCGGAGGAGGCGCTCTGAAGCGGACGCCTTTCCTGGCAGGGCCGAACACCTCTACCGATGGTACACAACTTCGGTGAGCCACGTTTGGGCGGACCTGAGTTTTGTGGTCGCGGGCGTGCGCACTGGCGAGCCCGGGAGCGCGAGCATCCTGCTCGTCCCCGGATCTGCTGCGTACTCACCCGTCGCCACGGTACCGCCGACCCCAAGACGATCACATTTTGCAGGTGCGCCCGCATCGTTTGGACACGGCGGGCCAGGATCGACCCATGCGTTACACTGGTACCGATATGTACTGTCGCGGCCGGTTCCCGGCGCCCCTGAGCACCGGCACAGGCGACCTGTTTTCGCCTGGTGACGGCGACGCCGGCAGCCTGGGAATGCCCGAATGACGCCAGAAGAGCGCGCGCGAGAACGAATCGACGAGCAGCTGCTTGCCTGCGGCTGGCTCCTGCAGGATCGCGACGCCATGGACATCTACGCGGGTCCCGGCGTGGCCATCCGCGAATTCCCCTTGAATGGCGGCGAGGAGGCCGACTACCTGCTGTATGTCGACGGCCGGGCTATTGGCGTCGTCGAGGCCAAGCCCGAGGGCCACACCCTGGCCGGCGTGGAGACACAGTCGCTGAAGTACCTCAATGGGCTACACCCTGATGTCCCGGCGTACGGCCGGCCGTTGCCCTTCAGCTACGAGTCCACCGGCATCGTCACCCAGTTCACGAACGTGCTCGAGCCCGAGCCGCGCAGCCGGGAGGTGTTCACCTTCCACCGGCCGGAGGAGCTGCTCGAACTGGTCGGCCGCTCGCACCAGTTGCGCCAGGGCTTCCGCGATCTGCCTCCGCTCAACACCAGGGGCCTCTGGCCCGCCCAGATCCAGGCCATCCAGAACCTGGAGCGGTCCCTGGCGGACAACCGCCCGCGCTCGCTGATCCAGATGACCATGGGCGCCGGCAAGACGTTCACCGCCGTCTCGGCTGTCTACCGGCTGATCAAGCACGCGGGTGCACGGCGCGTCCTCTTCCTCGTAGATCGGGCCAACCTTGGGCGGCAGGCAAACGGCGAGTTCCAGCGCTACGTCAGTCCCGAAACCAATCTGACCTTCACCAGCGAATACAACGTGCAGCACCTGCGATCGAACAGCATCGACCCGGTGAGCAGGGTATGCATCACCACCGTGCAGCGGCTGTACTCGATGCTCAAGGGCGAGGCTGAGTTCGACGAGGGCAACGAGGAAGCATCGCTGTTCGAGAATGCCCCGTCACTCACGACCGCGCCTGTCCCCATGGAGTACAACCCGCGCATCCCCATCGGCACCTTCGATATCATCGTGGTCGATGAGTGCCATCGCTCCATCTACAACCTGTGGCGCCAGGTGCTCGAGTACTTCGACGCCTCCCTGATCGGGCTCACGGCCACGCCATCCAAGCAGACCATCGGTTTCTTCAATGGCAATCTGGTCATGGAGTACGGCCACCGGCAGGCCGTGGCCGACAACGTGAACGTTGGCTACGATGTCTATCGCATCCGCACCAAGATTACCCAGGAAGGCGCCGTCCTGGAGAACGAGCCGGGCACCCTGGTGCCAAAGCGCAATCGCCAGACCCGTGCGACCCGCTATGCCGCCCTCGACGGCGATGTCGCCTACACGGCAAACCAGCTCGATCGCGATGTAGTGGCCAAAGACCAAATCCGCCTGGTGGTCCGCACCTTCCGCGACAGGCTGTTCACCGAGATCTTCCCCGGCCGCACCGAGGTGCCCAAGACTCTCGTCTTCGCCAAGGACGACTCGCACGCCGAAGACATCACCAAGACCATTCGCGACGAGTTCGGCAAGGGCAGCGACTTCTGCCAGAAGATCACCTACAAGACCACCGGGAAGAAGCCGGAAGAGCTGCTGGCCGAGTTCCGCAACTCCTTCAATCCGCGCATCGCCGTGACCGTCGACATGATCGCCACCGGCACGGACGTGAAGCCGCTGGAGTGCGTGCTCTTCCTGCGCAACGTGAAATCAGCCATCTACTTTGAGCAGATGAAAGGTCGCGGCGCTCGCGTGATCGATGAGCACACGCTGCGCACAGTAACGCCCGATGCCGGGGTCAAGGACCACTTCGTCATCGTGGATGCGGTGGGCGTCTGCGAGGAAGACCTGGGCGAGTCGCAGCCGCTGGATCGGCAGCCGTCCGTCTCCTTCGCCCGTCTTCTGGGCGCGGTCGCAATGGGCGTGGCCAATCCCGATACTGTCGCCACGCTAGCCACGCGGCTGGCCCGCTTCGACCGCCACCTCGACGCCTCGCAGCGAGCCGTAATTGCCGAGCAAGCCGGCGGCAAGCCCCTCTCGCAACTGGTCGGCGCTCTCTACGAGAGTATCGACGACGATGCCATAGCCGCGCGGGCCAGGCAGGCGTGCAGCCTGCCGGATGGCGCCGAGCCCGGCGAGGAGCAGTTGCGAACTGCGCAACGCGAGATGATCCAAACCGCGCTCCGGCCCTTCACGAGGCCGCAGTTGCGGGCCGTGATCCTGGAGATCAAGACCGCTTCCGAGCAGCTTATCGACGAGGTCAGCATCGATGAGCTGCTGGACGCCGGACTGAACGATCGTGCGCGTGAACGCGCCGAGGAACTTGCGTGTGGCTTCAAAGCGTTCATCGAAGAGCACCACGACGAGATCGAGGCCCTCCAGGTGCTCTACAGCCGGCCCTACCGCCAGCGGCTCCGCTTCGGCCAGGTGAAGGAGTTGGCGGAAGCGATAAGGCGCTCGCCGGTCGCCGCCACGCCGGCACAGATCTGGCAAGCCTTCGAAGTGGTCGAGCAAGGCGCCCCCGGGAGCGCAGGCGTCACCGGGAGCGCAGGCGTCTCGCCTGCACCGACTGCCCGCACCGCAGCCGACCGCCCCGGCATCTACACGCCCACGCGAGGCACCGGAGGAGCGCGCCGTCTGGCCGACCTGGTAGCGCTCGTGCGGCACGCCATTGACTCCGCCGAGCCGCTGGTACCCTACGCTACCACGGTCGAGCAACGCTATGCAGTCTGGCTCGCCGACCACGAGCGCGCCGGTGCCGCCTTCACACCAGAGCAGCGCCGCTGGCTCGACGCGATCAAGGACCACATCGCCACTAGCCTGCAGATCGATCCGGACGACTTCGACTACACCCCCTTCCACGAGCTGGGCGGGCTCGGCGCCATCTACCGGCTGTTCGGTCCGCGCTACGCCAAGATCCTGGACGAGCTGAATGAGAGGCTGGCGGCTTGATCGTCGACGATGCCCTGCCGAGCGGCTGGCAACGAGTACAACTCGATCGCATCGCTGAGGTAAACCCGCCGCGAGCAAGACTGAGCCTCGACACCTCAGCACTTGTGCCCTTCGTTCCAATGCCGGCAGTCTCCGAGGCCTTCGGTGGGATCGACGTCACGATGCACAGGCCGTTCGGTGAAGTCCAGCGTGGCTACCCGCAGTTCAAGAGCGGCGACGTGCTCTTCGCTAAGATCACACCCTGCATGGAGAACGGCAAGCTGGCAATAGTGCCTGAGCTGGACGGTGGCCACGGCTACGGGTCCACCGAGTTCCATGTGCTGCGAGCCCCAGACCCCGTAACTGCCCGGTGGGTCGCCGACTACCTCAGCCAGGAGGCGATCCGCCGCGATGCCCGCGCTCACATGACTGGAACTGCGGGCCAGCTTCGCGTCCCCGACCGTTGGCTTCGCTCGCTGCCGCTCCCGATCGCTCCGCTACAAGAGCAAGCCCGCGTGCTGCAAGCCGTGGACGAGCTCCTGTCGGAGTTGAATGCCAGTGTTGCCGCGCTCAAGCGAGTGCGAGCCAACCTGAAGCGCTACCGCGCCAGCGTGCTCAAGGCTGCGGTTGAGGGCAGGTTGACCGAGCAGTGGCGCGCGGAGCATCCCGCGACCGAGACAGGGGACGATCTACTGCGGCGCATTCTGTGCGAGCGCCGCGCCGCCTGGGAGATGGCCGAGCTCAAGAGGTACGCAAAGACTGGCATGCCGCCGCCAAAGGGTTGGCGGGATCGGTACCACGAGCCGGCAGCGCCCGATGTGACCAAACTGCAGGAACCGCCCGAGGCGTGGACCTGGGCGAGTGTGGAGCAGTTGGTCGGGCGGAGCGAGTATGGAACTTCGGTGAAATGCAGCTATGACGCGAAGGGCCCGCCGGTGCTCCGGATCCCAAACATCGCCCTTGGCCAGATCGACACTTCCGACCTTAAATACTCTACGCAACTGTTGACGATTCCGGCGGACGACGCTTTGCGGCCTGGCGACGTCTTAATGTGCCGGACCAACGGCAGCGTTAGCCTTATTGGTAAGGCAGCTGCAGTCCGGACGGAATTGACTCCGGCCCACACGTTTGCTTCATACCTTCTGCGCTTTCGGCTGGTTGAGCCCAAACTATCCGCAATGTGGTTTCATCTATACGTTTCATCCCACCCCGGACGCACCTTCATTGAACGCAATGCCGCATCCTCCGCTGGTCAACACAATATCAGCCTGTCACTGATCCATCGAATGCCCCTGCCTCTGCCTTCCACCCCAGAGCAAGCACAGATTGTAGCTGAGGTCGAACGCTGCTTATCCGAAGCCTTCAAGACAGAGCAGCTTGTCGGGATGTCCCTCAACCGCGCCGAACGCCTCCGTCAGAGCATCCTCAAGCGCGCGTTCGAAGGCAGGCTGGTGCCGCAGGACTCGAACGAGGAGCCTGTGAGTGCGCTGCTGGCACGGATCCAGCGTTCACGCATGAGCCAGGAAGCCGGCAGTCGCAAGTCGGGCCGGCTTCCTCAGCCAAAGACCGGCGCAGCGCGTCGCGGGCGGTCCACCGGTCAGCTCGATCTGTTCCGAGACAGCTCCTCAGCATCCGCGCCGGATAACGTGACGAAATATGAGCAAGGCCCGATGTATACTGCTCGAAGGATGGATGGAGGATTGCGATGAGCGAACGTGACACCCTGGACCCGTTTGCTTCGGCGGAATCGGAAAACGGGGCGCTTAACGAGAGCCTCGTCGATGACATTCGTGAGGAAGGCGCTACCGGAATCGAGCGCGAGGATCCTGACGACGGTGCACAGTTGGTCCAGCCGTTCGATCCTACCCTTATCCGCGTTAGTCCCAGACCTTTAAACCTGGACGTCCTGATCACACGGCTCAATGAGAAAGAGATCGACCTGAATCCCGGCTTCCAGCGGAAAAGCGGCATCTGGAAGAATAGAGCGCAGAGCCGCCTAATTGAATCGCTACTCATCAGGATTCCCCTGCCAGCGTTCTACTTCGACGCTACTACCGAAGATCGCTGGCTTGTGGTCGACGGTCTGCAGCGCTTGACGGCTATCAAGCGGTTCGTTATCGATCAGTCGCTCAAGCTGCAGGAACTTGAGTTCTTGACCGAGCACAACGGCGCGACCTACGATGACTTGCCCCGTAGCCTTCAGAGGCGAATCCGTGAGGCACAGATTACTGCGTACCTGATCGAGCCAGGCACACCCGAGACTGTGAAGTTCAACATCTTCAAGCGCATCAACACCGGCGGTCTACCTCTGTCGCCCCAGGAGATCAGGCACGCGCTGAATCAGGGAAAGGCTGCAGATCTACTCGACAGGTTAGCTGCATCCGCCGAGTTCAAGCGGGCGACCAACAACGGCATTAGCGACGAGCGCATGGCCGATCGAGAGTGTGTGCTGCGATTCCTGGGGTTCGCTCTCACGCCTTATACCGAGTACAAGCCTCAGGACCTAGATACGTTCCTGAACGCAGCCATGCGTCAGATCAATCTGCTTCCGGCCCGAGAGCTTGCCCAGCTAAGCGCGCAGTTTAGAAGGGTGATGCAAGCTGCGGCAGAGATCTTCGGTCGTAAGGCGTTTCGAAAGCAGCTTCCATCTACCGATCGCCTGTTCCCAATTAGCAAGGCATTGTTTGAGGTTTGGGCAATTGGTCTCCACAACTGTACCGACCAGCAGCTGGCAGCACTGATTACGAGAAGGGGGGGGGTCAACGACGCATTCCGGGAGATTATCTTGCACGATCAAGTGTTTGTAAATGCCATCACCCAGGGCACAGGCGACGTGGCAAAGGTAAAGAAGCGGTTTGAAACTATCGAACAGCTGATTGCGGGGGTGCTGAAGTGATCCGGTCTGTCCGGCTTCACAATTTCAAATGCTTCGAGGATCTAGAGATACCTTGCTGCCCGCTTACCGTTCTTTCCGGTCTCAACGGCGCTGGGAAGTCCTCCGTCATGCAGTCGCTCCTACTTCTGCGCCAATCGCACCAGCAGGGGTTTCTTGATGGTAGCGGCCTTGCACTAAATGGCGATCTGGTGAGGATTGGCACCGCGGCGGACGCCCTGTTCGAGCAGGCTGCGGAGGAGACCATTGTGTTTGCGATTAGCTCGGACCAGCTTGGCGAAGTACGCCTGCCCTTTGAGTACAAGGCCGGCTTAGACGTGTTGCCTCCGAGCACTGACGGCGCGCCAACTACTCGGAAGCGCCTGGGAGCGGGCGTGGTATCTGAATCGCTATTCACGGATGATTTTCACTATCTCAATGCCGAGCGACTTGGGCCGCGAACGGCGTTTGAATTCTCCGAATATCAAGCTGGGCAGCACAGGCAGTTGGGCTCGCAAGGCGAATATACGGCCTACTTCCTTAACAGGTTCGGTGACGAGCCGGTAGAGGTAGAGGGCCTGGTCCGCCCCGAGGCAAAGTCCATCTCGTTGAGGGATCAGGTTGAAGCGTGGCTGGCGCCAATCTGCCCCGGCATACGCGTAAACCTGACCGCTGCCCCCGGCATGGATCTCATGAATCTCCAGTACTCGATGCAACTTGAGCGGGGGGTCAGCAACCAGTACAGGTCGACCAACGTTGGATTCGGCGTCACCTACGTGTTGCCCATTCTGGTCGCGGTGTTGTCGTCCAGGCCGAAAGCTTTGATCCTTCTCGAGAACCCCGAAGTACACCTGCACCCGCGCGGCCAATCTGTAATAGGTCAGCTCTTGAGCCGGGCCGCCACAGCCGGCATACAGATCATGGTGGAAACACATAGTGACCATGTACTAAACGGCATGCGTCTGGCCGTGCATGACGGCGCCTTGCGCCCCGACGATCTGCAACTGCATTTCTTTTCGCGTGATTCGAAAGGCACAGCAAGGGTCGTGTCGCCGAGAATCGATCGAGACGGGCGCATCGATCCGTGGCCTGAGGACTTCTTCGACGAGTGGGATAGGAGCCTGGACGGCCTTCTGCAACCAGGCCCAAGTGATCCGGCATGAGGCCTGCCCTGGTTTTCAATGAACTGTCTCTGCAGGCACCTGCTACGGATGTCTACAAGGCACGCCGCTACATGGCCGACCTCATCACGACGGCGAATACTGCTAGCAAGCTCGGAACGGACAGTAAACTCCGCACGTATAGCGATTTCGAGCAACTTGAGATAGCGCCCGGCTATCGAGTATACAACTGGCGGAACGATAACGAAGTTGACCTCGAACAGCGCAGGCGCCTCAAGGGACTGACCTCGAAGTCGCCCTTCCTGGACTCGCTAACTGACGGTTATTCGACGTACCCATCGTCGGGCGAGGAGGTTCTTTTCCTGCAAAGCGCAGCGCGTGGGCTCGGAGCTGCCCTCTGGCTGGCCGGCCTAGCGCTGAGCTTTGCGTCTGCTCCAGTCTGGTCAACTGCTCACATCAACGTAACTGTGCGGACGCTCGAGGAGAGCGGAGAGCTGTCTGAAGAAGTAACCAGCGTAAGGCACGCGAGCGAAGGCACGCATGTTGCAGCGCACACCACGTGGATAAATGAATCGGCGATGCTCGATATCGGGCGCGGGGCCCAGTTATGGGATGCCAGAGCGGAGGTCTTCCCGCACCTGAAGTTCTGTGACAGCGTTCGCGAGCATTTGAGTGGCCTTCCTGATGGGAATCCTGCCCTCGGACAGGTCGTGAAACGGCTGCGAGAGCTGGATGAGTACACGGGCGCATGGATCACAGGTCCGTTCGACCCAGATGCTATTCGCAAGGCTACGCCCGAGAGCGAGGCGACTATCGACCAGTATGGAGACGTGCGAACGTTCACCTGCCCAGACGATAAGAGCCGCGTGTTCTCGTGGCACGTGCGCTGCACACCGGGCACAATTCGCATACACTTTCTGCCCATCGAGCACTCTATAATCATTGGCTACATTGGCCCTCACCTACCCACCGTCAAGTTCAACTGAGCCGACGCTTGAACAACCACACCCAGCAGATCGTCTCCAAAGCCTGGAACTTCGCCCACGTGCTGCGCGACGACGGCGTGGGCTTCATGTCGTTCACCGAGCAGATCACGTTCCTGCTCTTCCTCAAGATGGCCGACGAGCAGACAAAGCCTCCCTACAACCGCCCGCCTATCGTGCCCGCCGGCCTGGATTGGCAGAGCCTGCTGGCGCGCGACGGCGACGATCTGGAGGTCCACTACCGGCACGTCCTCGAGCAGCTCGGCCGACAGCCGGGTATGCTTGGCGCCATCTTCCTCAAGGCACGGCCCGAAATCCAGGATCCCGCCAAGCTGCGCCGCCTCATCGTCGAGCTAATCGACAAGGAGAGCTGGTTCTCCCTGCAGGCCGACGTCAAGGGCGCCGTCTATGAGGGCCTGCTGGAACGCACGGCAGGCGAAGTTGGCAAGGGCGCCGGACAGTACTTCACGCCGCGCGCGCTGATCAAGGGCATTGTCGACGTCATGCAGCCCGCCCCGGACGATACACTGTGCGACCCCGCCTGTGGCACCGGCGGCTTCTTGCTGCTGGCGCACGACTACGTCACCAGTCACTTCGGTAAGACGCTTGACGTCGATCAGAAGCATCATCTCAAGCATGGGTTCGCCCGCGGCTGGGAGCTGGTGCCCAACACTGCTCGCCTCTGCATCATGAATCTCTACCTTCATGGCATCGAGAGCGATCCGCCACCCATCGTCTCCGGCCTCGATAGCCTGGCTACCGATCCGGGCGACCGGTTCAGCATGGTGCTCACCAACCCGCCCTTTGGCAAGAAGAGCAGTTTCGCCGTGGTTGGCGCTGGCGGCGACCTGGAGCGCGAAGACATCGCCTACGAGCGCCAGGACTTCTGGACCACCACCAAGAACAAGCAGCTCAATTTCCTGCAGCACGTGAAGACGCTGCTCGAGGACACGGGCCGCTGCGCCATCGTCGTGCCGGACAACGTCCTCTTCGAAGGCGGCGCCGGCGAGACCGTGCGCCGCAACCTGCTGCAGCAGTGCGACGTACATACCCTCCTGCGGCTTCCCACCGGACTCTTCTACGCCCAGGGCGTGAAGGCGAATGTGCTGTTCTTCGACAACCGCCCCGGACGCGAACAACCGTGGACCGACACGCTGTGGGTCTACGACCTGCGCACCAACATGCGCTTCACCCTCAAGGAGAATCCGCTGCAGCGTTCGGATCTCGACGAGTTCGTGACCTGCTACAACCCGGCGAACCGCCATGACCGCAGACCGACCTGGAGCCCGGACAACCCAGAGGGACGTTGGCGCTCCTATACCTATGAGGAGCTGGTCAAGCGCGACAAGCTCAACCTCGACCTCTTCTGGCTGAAGGACAAGTCGCTCGAGGACTCAGAGTCACTGCCCGACCCAGACATCATCGCCGCCGAGATCGTCGACGACCTCCAAGCAGCGCTCGACGGCTTCGCGGCAATCATCGCGGAGCTGGGGCAGTAGGCACCGGTTTCCCTTGACAAACCGATAATCCATGCTACCATGACCATAGTAGTAGAACACCAGTACTACGTAATGCCCGCCTCTCCGCCGCGCGCGTGCTCGCACACTCATAGCCTCGGGCGGCGGATCGATGGCCCAGCCGGCTGCCGCTTGGCTACCCCGCGGCTACACCCGCCTCGGACGCTGCTCCCCCGAAGCGATAGCCACCAGGGCAAGCGCCGCGGTGTCAGACTCTGGGTCCGCACGGCACTAGTAGTAGGAGGGTGCGAGTGCACACCGCCGATAACGCAATCCCGCGGAACGAACCCAGCAGCCCACCGTCCTCCGTTACGCGCTACTCGCGAAACGAACCCGGAGTTCGCTGGCAAGTCCCAGCGCCCTCCACCGCCATGCTGCGAAACAAACTCGGCAGGCTCCCGCTCGCCTTGTCCCTCGTGAGTTTTGCCAAACGAACTCAGCCGCCAACCGGCTGCGGCCACCGTGCTCTGCCCTGCTGCCGCAGCTGCAGGCCCGCGCGCGAAACGAACCCAGCCGCCGAGCCGCTCACGCCACCGCGCCCGCCGTACACTGCCAATCCGCCACCGCCGGAGGCCCTGTGCAAAACAAACCCCGCAACCAGTGGCATGCCCGTTGATGCTGCCAACCCAATTCCTGCGAAACGAACGCAGCGGGCTCCGGCGCACCCTCCGCCGTACGATTTCTGCCAAACGAACGCACCACGCGGCCGCGGCCGCCCCACGCGCTGTCATGCAGCCGCGGTCGCGGACTCCCGTACCAAACGAACCCCAGCGCTCGCGCCCACACCGAAAAGTGCGAAACGAACTGGCCTGCAGCGGCAGCCACCCGATCGCCCAGCCGCCGGCCTCGCCTGCACCAGAAGCCGTCACGCCCGCCATCTGTGTCATCTGCCGTATCTGTGTCATCTGGGTTTCTGCAGGCCCAACGCACCCGTATCAAACAAACCCAGCCTCGCGGCCGCAGGCCCCAGACCGAACAAACCCAACGGTCGCACCTACACCGAGTTTTGCGAAACGAACTGGCCCGCGACCGCAGTCGCCCCGGACGCTGCCATGCGACCGCAGTCGCAGGCCCCGGAACCGCAGTCGCAGGCTCCAGAGCCGCGGTCGCAGGCCCCAGAGCCGCAGCCACCGGTTATCCTCAGACGGGAGGACCAATGGACACCATGACCGTGGACAAGCGACAGCTGCAGCTGTGGGCCGATGAGCTGCGCTCAATCGCCGACGAGGGCCTGCGCTGGTCGGCCGATAACCCCTACAACCACGAGCGCTACACCCGCATCCTGCACTTTGCGGCGCGGCTGTTTGCCGTGCAAGATACGCGCGCCGTGGAAACCATCGATCGCGCCTACCACGCCGACCTCAGCCACCTGGCGCCCTACCCCTGCGGCGACGCCGCCATCATCGACGAAGGTGGGCGCATCCTGCTCATCCAGCGCCAGGACGACGGCCTGTGGGCCATGCCCGGCGGCTTCCTCTCGATTGGCGAGACGCCGGCCGAGGGCACCTGTCGCGAGGCCTGGGAGGAGACCGGCGTCGAGGTCGATCCCCTGGCCCTCAGCGGTATCTACGACTCCCGCCTCTACCACGACCGCTCGCCGTTCCACCTCTACCAGCTGGTCTTCCTCTGCCGCCCCCGCCACCCTGACCGGCAGCCGCGCGTCACCCACGAGACGCTCGACGTGCGCTGGTACGCCCAGTCCGACCTGGCCACGCTCGCGCTCGAGCCGGGCCACGAGCGCCGCATCGGCGATGCCTTCAGACTCTGGCGCGGCGAGACGCGGGCGGCGGCCTTCGATTCAGCCTCCGTAGGTTGAAGAGGGTGTAATGCAGCGGATGCGCTCAGTTGTGGTGATACCCGACGAACCCCAGCCCCTTGTGCTCGTTGTAGTACTTCCGTACGATCTCGCCGCCTCGCTCGTATTCGATGACGAAGAACTCGTACGGATACACCTCACTTCTCAGCAGCAGTTCGGCATTGCAAAGCTGGCGTGAGTTTCCAATAAAAGCAGACTCTATGCGCAACACGGGACCTTCAGAAAACGTCGCGTAACAGCCAAACACCCTGCAGCTATCCGGCAGATCCTCAGTTTCATGAACAGGAATGCGACACTTATCGACGACTAGAGACATTTCGTAACTCCTTTGTTACTACTCTGTACCTAACTCCGCTCCGCCATACTTCCACTCTACCACAGGCCCATCGTCACCGATAGCCTGGGCCAAAGGCGGACTGTTCGTCAGTCTTGACTGACGCTACTGACGGGAGTAGCATGACTGACGGGTCTGAATGGGGTGCACGACCCGCGAGAGGAGGGCTGGAAGATGAACGACACGCTCGAGCTGACGCCGGGGAAGCTCCAGTTCATCGAGGAGATGGGCCTGTACTTCGAGCACTATGGGATACCACGCATCGGCGGTCGCGTCCTCGGGTTGCTCATGCTCACCGACCGGCCGCTCACGCTGGACGCAATGGCGGCGGCGCTAGCGGTCGCGCGCTCCTCCATCTCCACCAACGTGCGTATCGGTGTCAACGGCGGGATGGTGGAGCGGGTGAGCTTCCCCGGTGACCGGCGCGATTACTATCGCCTTGCCGTCGATACCTGGGACAGCGCCACCCGGGCCGGTATCGAGAGCCTTATCCAGATGCGCCGCGTGGCTGAGAGAGGCCTGGGGGCGATGGAATCCGACGATGAAGTGGCACGAGCCCGCCTCACGGACGTGATCGATTACTGTGCGTTCATGACCGCGGAGCAAGAGATGAGCCTGGCGCGCTGGCGCCAACAGCGCGCTGTCCACGGCGTACCCGCGACCGCCCCGTACGCTGCCATCCCACCGCAGTGAGAGGCTAACGATCCCCTGAACGGAGTTGGAACACCACCATGATCATTGCAATGCACGACCTCACGAAGCAGTACGGCAGCGCGCGCGGCATCGAAGCCGTCACCCTCGACGTCGCCGAAGGCGAGGTGTTCGGCTTCCTAGGACCCAACGGCGCCGGCAAAACCACCACCATCCGCCTGCTCATGGGACTGCTGCGACCCACCCGCGGGCGCGCCACCATCGCGGACCTGGATTGCTGGACCCAGTCCACCGAGGTCAAACGACTGGTCGGCTACCTGCCCGGCGAGTACACCTTCGATCCTTCGCTGCGCGGCTCCCAGATCATCGCCTACCTGGCAAACTTGCGCGGCGGCGTGGATAAAGGCTACGTGCGCACGCTGATCGATCGCCTCGATCTGGATCCCACCAGGCGCTTCCGCGACTACTCCCGCGGCAATAAGCAGAAGGTGGGCCTCGTGCAGGCCTTCATGCACAAGCCACGGCTGCTGATCCTCGATGAGCCCACCAGCGGCCTCGATCCCCTCAACCAGCAGCAGTTCCATGCCCTGGTGGCCGAAGCCCGCCAACAGGGGCAGACGATCTTCCTCTCCTCGCACATCCTGCCGGAGGTGGAGCAGACCTGCGATCGCGTGGGCATTATCCGCGAGGGCCGCTTGGTCAAGGTCGACCACGTGGCCGCGCTGCGGGCGCTCAAGCACCACGTCGTCGACATAACCTTCGCGGCGCCGGCGTCGCCCCAGTGGTTTGCCGGGGTGGCCGGCGTGGAGAACGTGGCGGCGGCCGACGGCGGGCAGGTCCTGCATCTCACGGTGCGAGAAGACCTGAGCGCGGTGCTGAAAGCGGCGGCGCAGCACGATGCGATCGCTCTGACCTCGCATGAGCCTAGCCTGGAGGAGGTCTTCTTGCGCTTCTACGAGCCGGCGCAGGCGTCCGAAGCTCCGCGCGAGCCCGTGCCGGCCGGCGAAAGGTAGGTGCCACTATGTTTCGCTCGATCTGGACCAAGACCTTGCGCGAGTACCGCGTGCCCATCCTGGCCTGGGGCCTGGGACTGGCACTCCTGATCTACACCCAAATCTACGCCGTCGGGCTGTTGAGCGCGAAAGACCTGCAGGACGCCGTCCAGCTCGCCAAGGGCATGACCTTCTTTGGCGACCCCGTGGCCTTGAACACCCCCACCGGCTACGCTACCTGGAAGACCATGGGCGCGCTCCCGCCCATACTCGGTATCTGGGCGGTGCTGTCGGGCGCGCGCCTGCTGCGACGCGAGGAGGAGCGCCACTCGCTGGATCTCCTGCTGGCTACGCCACGCTCACGCGCGCGCGTCGTGGGCGAGAAGCTGGTGGCGCTCGTAGTCGCGCTCGCCGCCATCGGCGTGCTCATCGGCTTGGGCGCCATGGGCGGCGAGTCCAAGGCCGGCATGCACGTGGATGCCGGCGGCGCCATCATGGCCGGCCTCAACGGAAGCCTGGCTGCCTTGGTGTTTGCCATGCTCGCCCTGCTGCTGGCCCAGCTACTGCGCTCGGCGGGCGCGGCGGCCGGCCTGGCAGGAGCCGTCATGGTGCTGGCCTACCTCATGGAAGGCACCGGCCGCGTGGCCAACGCCGCCTGGCTCCAGCATATCTCGCCCCTCTACTACTACGACCTGAGCAAGCCGCTCATCCCCTCGGTCGGCGTCAACGGCGGCGGCCTGCTGGTGCTGGCACTGCTGGCCCTGGTGCTTGGCGGCGCCAGCATCCCGCTATTCCTGCGGCGGGATATCGGCGGCGTCGCCTGGACGAGGGCCGCCACAGCACAGGCCACCGCCGGAATTCCGCGAGCTGCCGCGCTCAATCCGCCCTATGCCGCCCGCTCGCTGCGCACCGTCTGGGCGCGCGCCCTTGCCTCCCAGGTGCCGGCGGCGTTCTGGTGGATTGTGGGACTTGGCCTCTACGCCGGCTGGACCACGGGCGTCGCGCGGAGCACCGAGGACAGCCTCCGAAAACTGCTGGCCGACGCACCCCGCCAGGTCAGCCAGGTCCTGGGCAGCCACAACGTCATGACCGACGCCGGCTTCGTGGCCGCCCTCCTGTTCCTCTACCTCCCGCTCCTGCTCGTGGTCTACGCCATGATTGAGGCCGGATCCTGGGCGCGCGACCTGGATTCGGGGTCCATGGAGCTGGTGCTGGTAACGCCATCCCCGCGCTGGCGCGTGATGCTGGAGCGCTTCGGCGCGCTCACGCTACTGCTCATCACCGCGCCGCTGGTCATCGGGCTCGTCGTGCTGCTGACCGGGCGCCTCGCCGGCCTGACGCTCGACACCGGCTACGTGGCCGCGGCCATGCTGGGCCTCCTGCCCCTGGAGCTGGTCACTGCCAGCGTGGTGTTTCTGCTCGCGGGCCGGGCAGCGGCCACCTTCGGCACCGGCGTGGTCAGCACTCTGGTGGCGCTCTCCTTCCTGGCCTCGCTGCTCTACACCGCGCTCAACCTGCCCGCCTGGCTGGCCGATCTCTCCATGTTCTACCAGTACGGCAGTCCCATCACCGATGGCCCGCGCTGGGGCGCCTCGCTGGGCATGACCGCACTCGCCATCGTGGTGCTGGCCGTGAGCGTGGTCGGGTTCACCCGCGCCGACGTGCAGCGCGGGCAGTAATGTTCGGCAAATCTGGGGGCGCGGGCACGTTTCCCGCCCCCGGACCTGCCGCGTGCATGCCGCATCGCCATGGTGCCGCGTACCCCCTTGGGATCACGGTTGTCGGGTCCGCATCCAGAGTGACCGAGCTGCTGGACCACCCGCTGAGCGACGACCCTACTGCAATTCGTAGTGTTGCTAGAGGCAATGACGGCCTGCTTCGCTTCCCCTTGCTGGGTAAGCAGGGTGCGATCGAGGGGACCCGTGAGCGGTTGGTGACTCGCTTTCCCTACCGCATCGTCTACACGGTGGACGACGATCGCATCACGGTGCTGCGCGTCGTCCATACGGCGCGACAGTGGCCGTAGTTGTCGTTTCCCCCCGCGTCGCCGTGGGTATGCCGCGCCAGAGAAAGACCAGCGCGGCTACCAGGCAGGCATTGCGGACAATCGCGACGATCACTACGGCCGGCTGCATCGTGAGCAGGGCGTTCCACTGGACCTGGAGCACGTGGCTCAAGAGTGCAAAGAGCACGAGCGATGCCGCAATGCGCAGCCGCTGCTCGTTCATCTGCTGCTCGGGACCGGTGGGTGAATTGCCTGCCAGCGGCAGCACCAACGCCGCCAGTGGCAGCAGCCAGAGGATGTACTGTGCTTGCAGCACGCTGAAGCCCAGGATGAATAGGCAGACGAGCAGCGCGGCTGAGCCGGGAAGGGCGGCCGGGTTCCCGCGCACGCGCGGCAGGCACCGGAGGTAGCCAAGTACCAGTAGGAGCGCCAGCATGAGGTGCGGCAGCTGCCCCCAGCCCGGCAGCATGCTCAGCACGTTGCTGGAGTGGGCCAAAGGCACCGCCGCCGACCCGCCGACGAACACGCGCGCCGCCACGCCGAAGACATCGTGGGCGGCCATTGCCACGTTGGCGTAGATGGTTTCGACCTCGGGCTGGCGCTCCACGTGAAATGCCAGTGACTCTTCCGCCCGCGTGATCCCACCCAGCAGACTGGGCGCCATGAGCACTGCGAACAACAGCACGGCAAGCCCCACGTTGGCAGCCAGACGGCGCGGGCGCCCAACGTCGAGGGCCAAGAACAAGGGCACGAGCAGCAGCGGCCAGCCCTTGCTGGCAATTGCTACCGCCAGCGCCAGCCAGGCATAGCGGTCGTGGCCGCGCTGGCGCAGCACCACGGCGGCGGCCGTGAGCGCCGCCGGCAGCAGATCGAAGGTTTGCAGCAGCGAGCCCGCGATCAGGCTGAGCGTCAGGTACCAGAGCGCCGCCTGCTTGCCGGCGCCACGCGCCAGCCCGAGGCAAAACAGCGCGTCCAGCAGGAGAGATTGCAGCCCAAAGAAGAATGTGTAGCTGTCGGACGAGATCCGGCCCACGGCGTGTGCTGCCAGTGCCGGCAGTGCCAGGAAGAGCATGGATGGCGGCGGGTACTCCACGGCGAAATCGCGGTACGGCACCGCGCCCGCCGCCATCTGCTGCCCATACTGCAAGTAGGTGGTATCGGTCTGCGATCCGAGCGCCACGGCCAGCACCACCAGCGGCAACCGAGTGAGCACCCAGATTACCGGCAGCGGCAGCAGGCCAAAGCCACGAGCGGCTGCAATAGCCGTCTGCTGCCATCGTGACGCCATGCGCCTGGCTGCACCCAGCAGGGGAGGCGATTTCCCAGCGCCGGCGGTTCGATCCTGCTCTGGGCGGCGCGCTCGCGGCGCCCAGGCCGCACTCCGGTTCCGCTGCATGCCCTGATCGTACCCCGAGTCGCCGCACTCGGCCATCGGCCAGAGGGACTGCATGCCGGGCCAAAGCGACGTACCCCGCTTGAGTGCCGCCCAGCCACCAGCGCTGAGATTGCTTGACCACTGGGCACCCCCCGCGACGCTCCCAGGGTCGCGCGCATCGCGCGCGGATTCACCCGCCTGGCGCTCCCGGAGCCGTCTTATCGTCCACACACCTATGGTGAGGCCACGTTGGGATCTACCTGAGCGGGCACACACCTGGGAGCGCGGGCATCCTGCCCGTCCCCGTTGGCGTGCCCGCACCGGCACCGAGCCTGCGGGTTCCGGTGTGGCTTCACTTTAGCTGCCCGGCACTCCCGGGGCCGCACGCATCGCGCGCGCCCCTGGCATACTCGCAGGTTTCCCGCTGCTCACGCTAGCGTCGTTCCCGACGCTCCAACCCCCGGCCCACGTGCCAGGATTCGATTACCAGGTGATCTGCCGGGGTGCCCACACGCGTGAGCACGACCTCGGTGATCTCGATGCGGAAGCGCCCAGAAGGCGTAGCCTCATGCTCTTGGTCCGGCACTTCCACCACGCGCCCGGCCACCTTGGCATCTCCCGCCCAGCCGCTGGGATCCTGCTCCGGTGGGTCCACCGCAGGGCTGTGCAGGGCAAGCCTGGGATCGCGCCGCAAGTCCCGCGCCTTGAGCGAGTCGGGCATCATGCCCAGCCACAACTCCCCATCGGCGAACGACGTCTCGATGCCGCTGATACGCGGCGATCCATCCTTCCGCAACGTCGCCAGCGTGCTGTGCCGGTGTTCCTCGAACAGCCGGCGCACCTGCTGCGCCAGCTCAGGCGCTGCCACGGCGACATCTTCCCAACGTGCCATGCCTTCCCCCTCTTGAATACCTTGCACGCAGCGCTTACGATGCGAACGAGGCGCCGGAAAGACTCACCCGCGAGGCGAGCGCGGCGGCATGGAAAACCCGGACCTTAGTCCGGGGAGCCTCACGGCTCGCCTAGTGTGGACTTTAGTCCGCCGGTGCGCTCCTGTCCGGACCCACTACGCCCACCGCCGCGACCGCCCTCTCCGCATCGTCAATCAGCCGCGCCACGTCGAGTCCCTGCCAATCCATGCCACAGCCCATGAGGCGCCCAACTGCCCGCCGCAGCAGTACGCGTGCCCCGTGGGCGTTGCCCCGCTGGAGGTGCACGTAGCCGGCCGCCAGCTGAGCCAAACCCTTGAACCCCTCCGCCTCTGGTGCCTGCCCCGCCTGCTTCCAGCACGTCTCCCAGGCCTCGTGCGCTGCAAAGTACTGACCGGCGGCAAAGGAGCGCATGCCCAACCGGTTGTTCTCGTCCGTGCTCAGCCGCTCGAAGTCCGGCAGCAACAGCCGGTCCGGCTCGTGGCGTGGCAACGGGCGCCCCAGCTCGTCGCGCGGTCGCCGGCTCCTCGTGGCTGCTTCGTGCTCTGCCATGCGCGCAGTACCTTCTGTCCGAAACCTAAACCGAAACCACAGCCGGATCTGCGTCGAGCCGCACGCTGCCGGGAGCGCGGGCATCTTGCCCGTCCCCTGAGACACACTGGCTAGCGGCTTTATCGCCAAGGCGCAACGTTCGGGTCCGTCGTGGCTTCACTATGGTCACTGGCTCAAAGCAAGCGCCCCTGGATCCGCGGCAGCGCGGTCAAACGGCTACCAGCAGTGCCTCGAAGCGCTCGTCCGGCACCGGGAGACCGTCTTGTTGCAGTGCTGCGACATAGCCTTCGATGGCCTCCCTGATGTTGACCAGGGCATCTTCTCTGGTCCGACCTTGGCTAAGGCAGCCGGGTAGGCTGGGGCACTCCGCTACCCAGTAGCCATCCTCCCCAGGGTACAGTAGAACCTGTCTCATGGCGGTAGTGCTACTCCTGGCACACAGCGCCTCGGCATGTCTGCTCAACGCCCAGCATAGCGCATTTGGGCGTCTGTTGCTGCGCCACAATACGTCGGAGCGAGCTTGTGCTGTCCTCTGCCGTGAGAACGAGCAGCACAGTACCCACTGCACGGACGGCCGAAACCGAAGCCCGGTAATCTGAACCTGCCCGCACGACGCTACGGCATGGTGACCTAAACCTGCCAGGACCCGCTTATGTCCGGTAGGTCGTGATGCGCGTTCGGGTCGTAGCGGAACATGTCGGCGAACGTCAGCTTAAGCCGCGTACCGGGCGGCTGCGGGGGCAGCACGAGCAGGTCACATGCGTAGTTACTCTGATTGCAGTGCGTGATCGGCACATTCTCCGCAGAATCGTCGAAGATGGTCACATAGTCGACCGTCTGTCCCCGCGCGGTGGTAATGTCTGGAAAACCGTAGTAGCTGAACAGATCGCCAGATGGCGATCGTACAGAGTACTCCAGGTGCGCATCGACTGGGCTGTTCTCGACGGACTCGACTGTGATGCCGACACCCTTCTGGACCACCTGTTGCAGGGGATGGTCAGTGCGAGAGTTGGCGATTGCCTGAACGTGCACCGGCACTTGGACCGTCTCGATGAGTGGAAACGCATCACCACCATGGCACGCTGCCGCCGCGTCAGCGTGGTCAGGGTCGCCCAGATTGCATCGCGCTCCTCCGCGGCCTCCAGCAGCACGTCCGCGGCGGGCCAGACGGGACTCGACACAGCGTCGATTTCAAGTGCGGCCGCAGGGCATCCTGACAGGATCTCCCGAGTCCGGCGGCGCTCGTTCAGGCTCAGATTGACGGCCACGCGGTCCAGCCACGACCCCAGCGGTCCCGGCGCCAGCCTTGGCAGGCGCTGAAACAGCGTGAGGAACGCCTCTTGCGCGATGTCCTCCGCCCGCTCGCGATCGAGCACGATGAAGTAGGCCGTGCGGTAGACATGGGTCGCGTGCCGATCGAAGAGGATCTGGAACGCCGTCCCATCGCCCGCGTGAAAGGCCATGACAGCCTCGGCATCCTCCAACTCATCCACCCTGCTGAGCTATATACCGGCCACGTGCGCCTGTCGTTGCTTGCGGTCTCGCTACTAAACCGAAACCACGGCCGGAACTACATCGAGTCGCACGCTCCCGGGAGCGCGCGGGGCACCCCCTGGGTCGCGCTCGTCGCCTGCGTCACGCCGGCTCGCCACTCCACCGCCAAGGCGCAACGTGCGGGTGCCATCGACTCTTCACTATACACACGCGAAGTCGCGATATTGTTTAGTCTGCTTCGAGACTACAGTCGCCATCGGAGCCGAGGAGTAGACCCTGCATGGGCTACCTGCGGCATCTGCGTTTCGGGCCTGCTGGAGCCACATATCGTTACGTCTTACTTGACAACGCCAGGGCCGTGCTACAATAGTAGTACACACGTACTAGTTTCCGATCCATGCGCGCGCCTGCAGCGGACCGGCGAAAGGAACAACCACCACATGCATCCCGATCACTCCATCGCACAATTCACAGTCACGCGCCGCTCCACTCACAGTACGACTCCCGCAATTCAAAGCCAAACCTACGCAGCGCCGCCACCCGCCCCGCGAGTTTGCCAAACGAGTCCCCCCCAGCCAGAAAAGGGAAAACTGCTGAACGAACTCTTGCACCACAGGCGATTCAATCACGCAGCCCCACCGCCGCGAGCAGCGCCGAGGCCGTCCAGGGAGCGGGGCAGGACCAGCGGTAGGTCGCAAAATCGCACGGCAGATCCAGCGTGGTGACGCTGGCTACCAGCCGCCGGTTGAGCTGCACTCGTTCCCGATGGCTCTCCAGAAGTGCGGCCTGCCGCGCCGGCAGCGCGTCCAGCGCGGCGTACAGCGCATCTAGATCGCCGTACTGCACCAGCAGCGCCGCGGCCGTGCGCGGGCCGATTCCGGGCACGCCGGGGATGCGATCGGAGGGATCGCCAATCAGCGCCTTCAAATCGGCGAAGCGGGTAGGTGGCACGCCCCAGCGCTCTTCTACCACCGCAGGAGTGAACGACTCGCCGTCCTTGCCCTTGGGCATGAAGACGGTCACCAGGGGATCGACGAGCTGCAGCAGGTCCCGGTCGCCGGAGACGATGGTCGTGCGCAGGCCCGCGGCGACGGCGCCATGCGCCAGGGTGCCGATGGCGTCGTCCGCCTCGTAACCGGCGGGGATAGGGTGCATAATGCCAAGATAATCGAGCACTTGCAGTACCTGGCCGACCTGGGCCTCGAAGTTGGCTACCTCCTCTTCGGTGCCTCGGGGCCGGCCCGTACGATACTCCGGGAACAAGGCGTGGCGAAACGATCGGCCGTGCGGGTCGAAAGGAATGGCGATATGCGTGGGGGCGAAGCGCCGCACGAGCACTTGCAACGAGCCGGCGAAGCCGTAGACTGCCTGGATCGGCGCGCCGTCGCGTCCCACGATGCTGCGCGGCAGCGCGTTGTACGTGCGGTGGAAGAGGTGGTGCCCATCCACGAGCAGGAAATGGTCGTGCGCAATCATGGCACAAGCATAGCATCCTCGCCGCCTAGCCATTGTCAGCGCCGCCCTCCAGGGCAGCCACCAGCTGGTTACCCCCATTTATCTCATTGACCACAATGCGCAGGGGATGTATTGTGCTAGCAGATGGTAAGTGCTAGCACAATGTGGGCCACGAATGGTGGTCGAGGCATCGGCATCAAGCACCTGGGGGGAGTTGGCGCTGCCGGCGGCGTACAGCCACCAGAGGCCAAGGATGGCGATCCGCACAGCAGTGGTGGGCCGCGTAGCTGGCGAGTGCGGCACGGATAGTGCCGGAAGGAAGAGGTATCCAAATGAGCAAGACATTGGCGCAGAAGATCGACTGGTTGTTCAAGACGCATCTGGATGAGCGCGGACGGCAGCACACCTACGGCCAGGTAGAGCGTCTTTGTGGAGGGCGGATTACTGCAAGCTACGTGTGGAAACTGCGCACGGGAGCGATGCAGAACCCCGGCCTTGGCGCGCTTGAGACCCTGGCCAACTGCTACGGCGTTCCCCTCGACTACTTCGCCGAAGGCGGCGAGTACCTGGAGCCACTGCTGAGTGCCGGGCAGGCGCCGCAGGCGACGGCTGAGGAGCGCGCACAGGTCGCACTACGCCTGGTACGAGATGCCGGCCACCTTCCAGCTAAAGATCTGCGGGCTGTGGTCAGCTTGATGGCATACTTGGGTGCATCAGACGAAGCCGCTGCGCTGCCGCCGGGCGGGCCCCGGTTCTTCGCCTAAACCGGAACCGCGACGGGATCTCCAGTCGCCCCACGTTCCCGGGTCCGCGAGCATCGTGCTCGCTCCTGAGACGTGCCGACTAGCGGCTCCATCGCTACCTCGTGGCATGCGGGTGCCATCGTGGCTTCGCTATAGGTTGCCTGCCGCAATGGCAGTAGCAGGATGGAGGGAGACGCGCGCAGCCACCAGCGCTCGTCTCCCTCTCACTTCACCGCGCGGCACCATGGCTCGCGACGATATCGGAGCAGCACCAGCCTGACTGTATCATGAGCCGATGGAGTCGTAGCGCAATGCAGAGCAGCAGCCGCCCGCGAGGCGCCGTCTTGGTGACCGGCGCTTCCACCGGTATCGGCCACGCCTGTGCCCTCGGCCTGGCCCGGGCTGGATTCCACGTGTTCGCCGGCGTGCGGCGCCCCGCCGACGGTAATGCATTGCAGGCGCACAGCGCCGGCCGCATTACGCCCGTCATCCTCGACGTCACGGACGCTCAGAGCATCGCTGCTGCCGCTGATCTCATTGCCACTACCATAGGCGAAGCCGGCTTGGCCGGGTTGGTGAACAACGCCGGTATCGCGGTGGCCGGTCCCCTCGAGTTCGTCCCTATCCAGGAGCTGCGCCGGCAATTCGAGGTGAACGTGCTCGGCCAGGTCGCGGTGACCCAGGCCATGCTGCCCCTGCTGCGCCAAGGTCGCGGCCGCATCGTCACCATGGGATCGATCAGCGGCCGCCTCGCCCCGCCGTTCCTCGGTCCCTACGCCGCCTCCAAGCATGCGCTCGAAGCGCTCACCGACTCGCTGCGGCTCGAGCTGCGGCCCTGGCGCATCCACGTGGCAATCGTCGAGCCAGGGAGTATCGCCACGCCGATCTGGGAGAAGTCCCGCAACGCTGCCGTAGCCAACTTCAACCACGCGCCGGCCCAGGCGCACGCCCTGTACGACGCGGCCGTCGGGGCGGCGCAGGCGCGCGTCGAGCAGACAGTGCTTACCGCTGCGCCGCCACGGCTGGTGGTACAAGCCGTGCTGCACGCGCTCACGGCGCCACGGCCCCGCACGCGCTACCTGGTGGGCCGCGGTGCCCGGCTCCAGGCACTGGTGGTCAAGCTCGCGCCGGACCGGCTGCGCGATTGGCTGGTCGCAAGCAGCATGCGCCTGCCGCGCTCATAGGTCCCGCCTGCTTCGGCCCATTCCATCCCGGCGCACGATGCCTGTAACCATTGACCGTGGCTCTTCGTTGTCTTACCGAACGGAACTGTGCATTGTGCGTAGCAGGACGGAGAAGGCTCATGGGCGACACGCGGCAGCAACACGCTTGGCAGGCAGAGCAGCCAAGGTCACGGCCGAGGGCGTTCACACGGCGCGTCGCCGCGGTAAGCATCATCGCGCTCGTAGCCGTCGTGCTGGCCCTGTACACCGGGCTCACGCACCTCGATCCCGAGCAGTCACTCACCGGCTCGCCTCACAGCGCCGTCACCTACGAGCCTGCAAACAGCAGGCCTGCGATTGTCTGTCTCGGCGACAGCCTCACCGCGGGCGACGGCGCACCGCCCAGCCAGTCGTACCCCGCCTGGCTGCAGCGCCAGCTCGATGCCGCCGGCTACAAGTTCCAGGTGGTCAACGCCGGCCACAGTGGGGATCGCGTAGCCGACGGACTGGCCCGGCTGCAGGACGACGTGCTGCGTTTCCACCCGGTGCTCACCATTGTCGAGCTCGGCAGCAATGATCCCGGAAACACGCCCGCGGACACCTGGCAGCGCCAGCTGAGCGACATCGTGGCCCAGCTCCAGGCACAGCACAGCGGCGTGATCCTGGGCGGGCTCGACGAGCCGGGAATGACAGACCGCTACAAGGCCGTCGGCTCCCGCTACGGCGTGCCCGTGGTCTGGTTCACGGACAACCTCTGGAGTCGCCCCGGCCTGTGGGCCAACGCGCACCACCCCAACGGTGCCGGCTACCAGGTCGTCATGCAGTCGTTCTGGCCGGCAGTCCTCCAAGCTCTCAAGGGCTGAACCCGTTACCTGCAAAGCGCCGCGCCCGTTTACCTTACTAGCCGGGCAATGTGCTTGGCATTCGCCACGAACGCCGGCCTGCCCGACCGGCGAGCATTACGCAGGGCTGCCACAAGTCTCTAGTACGAGTCAGTCGTCTGTCAGGAGGAGTTTGACGTGTTAACCAAGGCAAGTCTGATGATTGGGGCAGGATTGGCCGGCATGTTGCTGCTGAGCGTGGCGCCGGCCCGGAATGCGCAGGCCGATACCACCACGGTGAGCCAGAGCAGCATCACCGTCAATGCCCAGGGGTCGGTCATGGTGGCACCCGACGAGGCATTCGTGACGGTCGGGGTGCAGGAGACGGATCTGCAGGCGTCGAAGGCGCAGGACGAGGCAAATACGGTCATCGCGGCCGCGATCGCGCAGATCAAGGCGCTCGGCATTCCCAGTCGCGACATCCAGACCCAGAGCATCTCGCTGTCCCCCCAGTACGACGATAAGGGAGTGCTCACCGGCTTCATGGCGAGCGACACACTGGCCATCACCGTGGAGCAGATCAAGCAGACCGGTGCCGTGATCGACGCCGGGGTCGGTGCCGGTGCCAACCAGAACGTCGGCGTGAGCTTCGCCCTGAAGAACGACGCCGCGGCGCAGACCGCGGCCCTCAAGGCAGCCGTGGCCCTGGCGCAGCAGAAGGCCAAGACGGTAGCGGCGCAGCTCGGCATCTCGCTCGCCGGCGCCAAGGTGCAGGCGACGGAGAGCACGATGCAAACGTCACCGCAGCCGGTCTACGCCGAGAACGCCCCCGTGGCGGGTCGCGCCGCGATGTCCACGCCGGTCCAGGCCGGCACGCTGACGATCACCGATGACGTTACTCTCACGTATTTGTTCTAGTCGTGTATAGGCGTACGATCGTGCTCAGCCACAAGAAGCCCAGCAGGTAGCCGCCGAGCACGTCGGTAGCCCAGTGCTCGCCGAGATAGATCCGGGAAGGGCCTACCGCGAGCACTGGCGCGGCGCAAACGCACACCGCCATCCAGCGCGCTGCGCGCGGGCGTACCTCCTTCCAGGCAAGGTAGGCCAGGAAGCCGAATAGCGAGCAGTATGCCACCACGTGACCCGATGGGTAGCTGTAGCTCTCCAGATGCAGCACCACGTGCACCTGCGGGCCGCTTGGACGCGGGCGCGCCACGATCAGCTTGACCACCTGGTCCAGAAACCCTCCTCCCGCTACCGAAATGAGGAGAAGCGCCGAGGCGCGCCGCTGTCCCAGAGCGAGTAGGCAGAGGACAGCCGCGGCGTCGATGAGCCAGTCCTGGGGCGAGTAGCCGGGCCAGCTCGCGGCGCTGAGCGGCCAATCGAGGCTGCGCCACTGCTGCACGTGCTCCGTCACCCACAGGTCAAACGGATCGGAGCGCAAGGAGTGCGCGACCACGGCCAGGGCTACAAACAGCACCAGCAGCGTTGCCTGCACGAGCCATGGGTACAGGCTATGGCAGGCTCGGGGACGCCACTGCAGCAGGTTCACACGTCACGCTCTAGCGCGGGACCGGCCTTTGCGGGCTCTGAGCTCAACGCCCACATACGATCGGATGCGCATGATCGCCCGCGCATGGAGCTGCCACACGCGCGACTCGCCGATGCCCAGCACCTTGCCAATTTCACGGAGCGTCATCGCTCGCTCGTAGTACAGCGACAGGACCAGCCGCTCCCGCTCGTCCAGGCGGCGGATCGCACCGATGATGGCCTCGTGCAGTTCGTGTACCTCGAGCTGCTGGCTGGGGCCGTCCTCCTCGTCAACCAGCATGTCCAGCAGCGTGACCGCTGCCTCTTCCGCCCCTTCCGTGCGCACCGGCCGGTCCAGCGACACGATGCTGCTCACAGCGTCGGCCATAGCCGCGTGCATCTCGGCCAGGGTCAGGCCCATCGCGCCCGCCACTTCCTCTTCTTCCGGGGCCCGCCCGAGCTGCTCCTCCAGCTCCGCGAACGTTGTCTGAATGGACTTGGCACGTTTCCGGGAGCTGCGCGGAATCCAGTCCGCGGTGCGTAGCGCGTCGATGATGCTGCCCCTGATACGAGACGTAGCAAAGGTCTCGAAGGCCACACCGAAACTGAGATCGAAGCGATCCACCGCCTCGATCAGCCCAATCGTGCCGTAGCTGAGCAGGTCGTCCTGGCCCAGGGACTGGGGTAGGACGACCGCCAGCCGGCCCACGATCCGCTTCACCAGCGGTGCGTGTTCCAAGATCATGCGCTCGCGCTCGGCGGCGCTCAGCCCGACCACCGGTTGGCTTGCCTCGGCGGCTTGTGTTGGCACTTGTAGCATATGTGCTAAGCATAAGGCAGCGAGCAGCGACCGACAATGAGATACGTGTCACGTGTCCCCGTAGGTCAGCCCGAACCCAAAGGCAAACAGCGGGTCCGCCGAGTCGCAGGGTACGTCGGGCTGTTGCGCCCGAACGGCCTCTATTGACGACGGCAGCTCGAACGGCAGCTTGCCCGAGGGGGCAAAGCGCCCGAAGATCACGTCCAGCACCGCCGCATCCTCGGCGCCAAAGCTGCCGAGCAGGCCGGCGCAGTGGGCCGCGATCTCGGGGATCACCGCGGGCCGATCCAGGTGGATGTCGACGATGGTGGGAACGCGCTCGAGGATCCGCAGCAATCGGGCCGTCTCCGTGGCTGGGTAGCTCAGGCTCCCGGCGTGGAAGATGCGTTCCAGCATGCCCGAGCGTGGCTCGTAGGGTGCGTCGAGGCGCAGCACGGCGACGTCCGCCGCGTCGATCGTTGGGGCCACCTCGCCGTAGGCCAGAGCCACGGCCGGATCCACGCCTTCCACGTAGAGTCGTGGTCTGCCCCGCAACGGCAGCGTCAGGCCCCCCGCGCCTCCGGCGTTCTTGAGCAGCACGATGGACCTGCGTTGCGCCCGCGCGCCGGCCGCCCGGAACGACGCCTGCCCCACTGTGGCCGCGGCCACGTCTGGGTCGACGTAGGGCTCGTCGAATAGGCCGAGCCGGAACTTATCGCGCAGGATGCGCCGTGCGGACTGGTCGATGCGCGCCTCGGGTACCTCGCCGCTCCGCACCAGTTCGATCACCACCTGGGGGCAGTTCTCCCCGCCGAACTGGTCCACGCCTGCCTCCAGGATCTTCCTGGCCTTCGCCGGGATAGAGAGGTGCTCCACGCCCCAGCTCTTCGGCTGCCAGGCCTCGCCCTGAATCATCAGCGGTGTCAATAGCTCCCAATCGCTGCACACCACGCCGTCGAAGCCGTACCGCTGGCGCAGGAGGCCCGTGATTACGCCCTTATTGAAGGCGAAGCCCACCTCCTCCAGCTCGGTGCCGACCGGCATGCCGTAGTAGGGCATGATCGCCGCCGTCCCGGCAGCGAACGCCGCCTCGAAGGGCCGCAAGTGGTACGCGAAGTTGTTGCCGGGGTAGACCTGCTCCCTGCCGTAGGCAAAGTGCGGGTCTTCCCCGTCCTTCTGGGGGCCTCCGCCGGGAAAGTGCTTGGTCATGCAGGCCACGCTCTGCGCGCTGAGCTGTTCGCCCTGGAAGCCCCGGACGTAGGCGCGAATCAAGGACGAGGCTAGCGCGGCATCCTCGCCAAAGGTCCCACTGATGCGGGCCCAGCGGGGCTCCGTTGCGAGATCGGCCATGGGGTGCAGGGCGCAGCGGATGCCCGTGGCCAGGTACTCCTGCCGGGCGATGTCGGCGAATTGCCACACGAGCTCCGGATCGGCAGTGGCGGCCAGCCCGATCGGCTCCGGCCAGGCCGAGAACGCCCCGGAGCCCACGCTGATGCCCCGCGCCGAGGTGAACGAGTGGCGCGGGTCGCTTGAGATCGTGACGGGGATGCCCAGCCGCGTATCGGCAGCCAGCGCCTGCAGGCGATTGTGCCACTCCGCCAGCGTGCGCGGCTCCGGCACCTCGCCCACGTTGAAGTGACTCAGGTGCAGGGCCGTCACCATCTCCGCCACGGGTGGGCGGAAGGTCACGCCTTCGGGCTGGTCCAGCGTGCCGTCCGGACTCACCCAGGCGGGCGTGTGGAATAGCAGACCCGCCTTCTCCTCGAGCGTCATGCGCGCGAGCAGGTCCTCGACGCGCGCCTCGACCGAGAGCCGAGGATCCCGGTACGGGTCCATTCGGCCGTTCCTGTTCAGGTCGCGATTGATCATGCCGTCTGCTGCACGGGCGTGGGGGTCCTGCATGGCTGCTCTCCTTGCGCTTGCGCTGCCTTCACCACGATTGTATGCTCGTTCGCGCCCTCGCGTCCCGTTGGAAGACAGGCGGCGACGACCCGTATATTGAAGACGATGAACAACGGTCTTCCGGCTTACCGCCGCATCCTCGTGGCACTCGACGGCTCTGCCGTGGCAGAGCAGGTGCTGCCGCATGCGCTCGCCATGGCCGGTGCGTGTGCCGCGGAGCTCTTGCTCCTGCAGGTGCTCCCACCTACGCTGCTCGATCGGGCTGCGGGCGCCGTACTCGCCGGTGAGCGAGCGGAGCCAGCCGATGATCAGGAGGTGGCCGCGGCAGGCAGCTACCTGGAAGCGGTGGCCGAGAATCTAGGCAAGCACGGAGTGGCAGTGAGCACGCGCGTGCGGCGGGGCGGAGCCGCGACCACAATCCTGGAGGAGTCGGCGCATGCCGATCTGCTGGCGCTGACCAGTCGCGGCGCAGGGCTCCTGCCGGGCCTGGTGCTGGGCAACGTGGCGCTGCAGGTGCTGCGCGCAGCGCCCTGCCCCGTACTGCTGATCCAGGCCCAACCCGAGAAGTCGGCGGCTTCGGAGCGGCTGAGAAGTTTTGCGGAGGCCGCGGAAAGGTTCGGCCCCCTCGTGCAGCGGCCCTTGGGGCTGCGCACGATACCCCTCGACCGCATCGTCGGTAGCGTGGGACGCGCCCACGAGCTGGGGCCCGACTTCGTGCCGCGGGATCGGCCGCAGGGCGACGATCGCTTCAAGCGCATCCGTGCCGCGCTCGAACATGGAGTGGGCCTGCCGCCGGTGGATCTCTACAAGCTTGGCTACGACTACTACGTGCTCGACGGGCACCACCGGGTAGCGGCAGCCAAGGCAATTGGCCAGCTGGAGATCGATGCGGTGGTGACCGAATTCCTCCCAGTGGGCGACATGGAGTCGCACCGCCTCTTCCGCGAGCGTCGCGCCTTCGAGGATGCCACCGGCCTCACCAGGATAGGCGCCACGCGGCCCGGGCACTACGAGCGACTGGAAGCCATGATACGGCAGTTCGCACAAGCGCAGGGCATAGCCGATCTGCAGGGGGCGGACCTGGGATTTGTGATCTCCCATAGGCAAGATCACGCCGAGCGCTGCTGGCTGACC
>Ga0187876_1000155_pt1 | contig 69912 bp, 64 predicted proteins | sample June2016WEW_17_4_FD_133000 | JGI IMG/M metagenome (GOLD analysis project Ga0187876, IMG submission 133000) | Peatland microbial communities from SPRUCE experiment site at the Marcell Experimental Forest, Minnesota, USA - June2016WEW_17_40 | ecosystem: Environmental > Terrestrial > Soil >... | reverse complement strand
GTTTCTTGAGCAGGTCGGGATCGAACCCCTTGCCCTGATCGCGGACGATCAGTTTGATGCGGTCGTCTTTCGTCCGCAGCAGCATCACCTGCGCTTCCAGGACGCCGGAATGTTTGACGGCGTTCAGGAGCAGTTCGCGCACGCACTCGAAGAGGAGAAACCGCGTCGCTTCCGTGGCCGGCTCGGCCTTGTTGTCCGCGTGCAGATGGACTGCGAACTGATTCGTTTGCTGCGTGCGGGAGGCCAGCCAGTTCAGGGCGCCGATCAACCCCGCCGTGTGGAGCACGGGCGGGCTCAATTCGACCGCCAGCGAGCGGGACGCCTCCAGGGCTTCCTTGAGAATGCCGTCCAGACCCTTTGCCGCGGCTTGTCTCCGATCCGGATTGTTGTCGCGCTTCAGCCACTCCACCTGCATTCGTGCCGCGACCAGCAATTGCTGGATGTGGTCGTGCAGAATGGTGGACAAGCGCTTGCGCTCGCGTTGCTCCGCCTGGGTCAGTTCCGTCGCCAGCGCGCGGAGTTGGTCGGCCTGCTGTCGCACTTCTGCGGTTCGTTCAACCACACGCTGTTCGAGCGATTGATTCAACTCGCGCAACTTCTCCTCGATCTGTTTGCGTTCGATCGCGTAGCGTATGGCGCTGGCGACGGACCGGGCATCGGCGCTCCCCTTGATGAGGTAATCCTGCGCTCCCTGGCGGATCGCCTCGGCGCCGGTCGTCTCATCGTCGGCGCCGGTCATGATGACGATGGGCAGTCCGGGGAATTCGGTCTGAACGCGCGTGAAAGTGGCAAGGCCCGTGCTGTCCGGTAACCCCAGGTCCAGCAATACCACGTCGAACTTCTGTTCGCGCAGTTTCGCCATCGCCGTGTCGAGCCGTTCCGCCACCATCACCTCATAGCGCGCACCGCGACCCTGGCGCAGGCCGTGCTGGATAAGATGGGCGTCCGAGGGGCTATCTTCGACGAGCAGTACTTTGGCCGTCATAGTGTCCAATTCAGCGGCATCCTTCAACGTCTGGCGGGCAGCGCCACGACCGTGAGCCAGAAACTCTCGATGGATTTCACGATTTCCAGAAAGCGCTCGAAGTTAACCGGTTTGGTGACATAGCAGTTGGCGTGAAGCTTGTAGGAACGAATGATGTCCTCTTCAGCCTTGGAGGTCGTCAGGACGACCACCGGAATCATTTTGAGGTCCGGGTCGTCCTTCAGCTCTGCGAGGACTTCGCGCCCGTCTTTACGCGGGAGGTTCAGGTCGAGCAGGATCAGGTCCGGCTGCTCCGCCTGCGAATAGGCGCCCTGGCGCCGCAGGAACTCCATGGCCTGGACGCCGTCCTGCACGTGGAAGACCTTGTTGGCCATCTTGGCCGTTTTCAACGCGGTCAGAGTCAGCTCGGCGTCGGTGGGGCTGTCCTCGACCAGCAGAATCTGAATCGGTCGCACGGTTGTCGGCGTCATTCGTCGCTCCTCTTGTCAAAAATGGTGAAGAAGAAAGTCGTTCCCTCTCCGGGCTGCGACTCAAACCAGATTCTACCAGAATGCCGTTCAACAATCTTCTTGCACACGGCAAGGCCGATCCCCGTGCCGGGATACTCAAGGCGCGAATGGAGTCGCTGAAAGATCAGAAAAATCCGGTCATGATACTTCGGCTCGATGCCGATCCCGTTGTCGCGGACGCTGAATACCCATGCGTCTTTCTCCCGCCTGGCCCCGATGTGGATGTCCGGCGCGCGTGGACCGTGGAACTTGATGGCGTTGCCGACGAGGTTCTGCAGCAATTGAACCATTTGGGACGGGTCGGCCGCGATCGTCGGCAGCGGATCGCTGCGAATGACCGCGCGGCTCGCCTCGATGGCGGCGCTCAGGTTGCCCACGGCGTCGTCCAGCGCCTGCTTCATGTCCACAGGCGTGCGGGCTCCGCCCCGGGAGCCTACGCGCGAGTAGGTCAGCAGGTCGTTGATCAGCGCCTGCATCCGTTCGGCCCCCTCGACGACATGGCCGATGTACTTCTGGCCGTCGGCATCCAGCCTGTCCTTAAGCTGCTGCTTGAGAAGGGACGCGAAGCCACCCACGGCCCTGAGCGGCTCCTGGAGGTCATGGGAGGCGACGTAGGCAAACTGCTCAAGGTCCTTGTTGGAGCGCGACAACTCGGCCGCGGTCTTCTCCAGTTCCGAGGTCCGCTGCTTGACCAGTTCCTCCAGTTGAAGGCGGTATCGGGCCAACTCCTGTTCCATCTTGTTCCGCTCTGTGACATCGCGGGCGGCGGCGAAAACGCCTTGCACTTCGCCGGCCTCATTCCGGTAAATCGTGGCGTTGTACAGGACATCGGCGGTGCGGCCGGCACTGTGACGGACCGTCAGAGGGTAGTCGCGCACAAAACCGTCCGATAGCACCTTCCGATACCCCGCGCCGGCCCTTTCGGGATCGGTGAAGTAGCTGGAGAAATCGGTGCCGATCAGACGCTGGCGCGGAATGCCCGTGGCTTCCTCCGTCGCCTTGTTCACGTCGGTGATCTTTCCGTCAGGGCTGATGGTGACCAGCGGGTCGAGGCTGGCTTCGAGCAGGCTGCGGGCGTAGAGCGAGGCGACGCGCAGTTGGGCCTCCATCCGGTTGTGTTCAGTCACGTCGCGGGCGGCGGCGAACACGCCCTGCACCGCGCCCGCTTCGTTGCGATAAACCGTGGCGTTATACAGCACGTCGGTGGTGCGGCCGGAGGCGTGGCGGACGGTCAGCGGATAATCGCGCACCGTGCCGTCGCGCAGCACTTGCTGGTAACCGGCGTTGGCCTTCGATGGCTCGGTGAAGTAGTCGGAGAAGTGGGTGCCGACGAGTTGCGCGCGTGGCACACCCGTCGCCGACTCCGTCGCCGCGTTGACGTCGGTGACGTTTCCATCGGGGCTGATGGTGACCAGCGGGTCAAGGCTGGCTTCGAGCAGGCTGCGGGCGTAAAGGGCTGTCGCGCGCAACTCCTCCGTGCGCTCAACCACACGCTTTTCGAGCGTCAGGTTCATCTCGCGCAACGCCTCCTCGGCGGACTTTTGCCGGGTGATGTCGGTGCTGACTTCCAGGATGTCCAGCGGCTTGCCGCGTTCATCGCGGCGCAGTGCCCAGAGGAGCGCCACAGGAATCCGGGTCCCGTCCTTGGTGCGGCGAGTCACTTCGCCTTCCCAGCGGCCGTTCAACTCCAGATCGGCGTGAATCTGCTCCAGCGGCCGGTCGAAATGCGTCTGCAGCAATTCTGAAGCAGGCTTGCCCTCGGTCTCCTCGGCATCATAGCCATAAAGCCTGCGGTTACCATCGCTCCAGCGGATGATGCGGTCATCCAGACTCCGGGCCAACAGGTTGCCGAGGTTCACCAGGGCCAGTTCCTTTTCCTGCGCGGCGCCGACGACTTCGGCTACGCGGGCGCGGCGCAAGCGCTCCGCCAGGAGGCTCAGGAAAATGCCTGCGCCGGCAAAGATGCCCAACGATACAGCGTCGGCCGCATGGGCGATACTGAACGACCCTGTCGGCGCAACGAACCAATAGTCGGCTGCCAGCACGGTCAGGACCGTGGCCACGACTCCTGGTCCGCCGCCGGCGACCGTCGCCGCCAGGAGGACCGCCGGATAGAAGGTGATGAACATGGGCACAGGCCCGACATGCTGCTCCAACCAGCTTTTCAGCCAGGCGGCCAGGGCAATGACCGCCGCCGCGAAGGCGTACCGGACGGCGGTTCCGGGCCATTTCCTGCCGGCGCCGCCTAATCGCAGATTACGATCTGCCAGCCGCACCGTGCGTATGAGGATGACCCCCGCAACCCCCAGAATGGCCAGCGACAGCAGCACGCCCAAGCCCAGCGTCAGCATGCTTTGCCGGGCGACCTTGCCGGCATCGCGACTCCGCGCGTCCAGCAAACGGTTCTCACGCTGCTCCATCACCGCGACGAGGTCCCGGATTTCGTCCGTGATGCGCTCGCCTTTCCCGCTGCTAATGATCGGCAAGGCCGCCTCCAAGCCGCCTTCCCTGCGATGCTGGATGAAATCCTTAAGAATATCGAGTTTTTCGCTGCAAAGCTTCTGAAGTTGCTCAAGGTCTCTCTGTTGATCGGGGTTGTCCCGGGTCAAGTATTTGACCGAGGCGACGTCGTTCTGAAACTCCGCGATGGCCGAGTCATACGGCGCCAGGAATTGCGCATCGCCGGTCAGAACAAAGCCTCGCGCGCCGGTTTCGGCCATCATGACCACCGATTGAACGCGCTCCAGGTTCTGCAGCACCTCGTGAGTATGGTCCACCCAGTCCTTGCTCTCGGTCAACCGCTGGATAACCAGGTAGGATCGGACGCCCACGAAGCTGATGATCAGCAGCCCCAGGATTAACGCGACGGTGATTTTCGCTCCAAGTTTCATTTAGAGTTCTCCAAGGCCATCGAACTCCTCTCTAACGTCCAGACCTGCGCTGCGACAAACGACGAGGGGTTGTACGGTCGCTGATTTCGCGCATGGTCATGCGGTCCTCGTTCTTTCCGGACGGGCGCCACAGTTTCCCGCCGGAAGATTGCGTGATACCGCGACGCTTTCCGCCAGCACGCGGAAGCTTTTTTCACTGCCTGGCGCGGACGCGCAAGATCCGGTTTTTACGTTCGCTGCCTTCGCACGCGCGCCATTCCTGGACTTGTTCGTTTGCATGGCTGGGTTCTCCTTTCAGGCGCTTCACATTGCTGAATGTGCCGATGCCACGAGCTTTCCCCTGCCCGGCGACGCCGACGTCAGCGCGATTATCCCACAATTGCGTTCGTTGATCCAACATGGAAGGCGGCCTCATCGGCGTCATGCCGGCGCCTCGCAGCGGGGTTTGTCCTATGCGAAGAGCGGGGAGACACCCGATTGTTTGCCGCCGTCGCTCTGCTAGAATGCCGGACGTGGGGCGAGAACTGGACGTCGGGGAATGCGGGGGCAAACCCGGACGGCCGGATAAAAGCAAGACGGCTCGACGTGAAGACGTCGAGCCGTCTTGCCTTCCAGGATAAGGAAAAGGGCACTCGCGTCAGCAAGCGCCCTTCTCGCATTGGTGGAGGCGGGGGGAATCGAACCCCCGTGCCGTGGCACTTCAACAGAAGCTTCTACGTGTGTGTTCCATCATTTGTCTTTTCTAGACCCTCAGGACTCCGATGGACAGGATTCCAGTTGGACCCGAGCCCGGACTTATCATTTCCCCACAACCCCGCCAGGCAGAAGGTTGCAAGTAGCCTGCTCTTGTCGCCCATTCCGGCCTCGCAGGCAAGACCGGATGAGCGTCGCAGCTAATTAGGCTGCGAGAGAGTAGTGCGTTTCAGCACTTAGTGTTTTTGCCGGGTGTTTAACGAGGCCTCCCGACAACCTCGACACGCCACTCCTGCATCATATTGCCCGGTCGAAGCCTTTCGCCCCCGGACAACCCGCAGAGGATCCGCTGCTGAAGCGAAAATTCCTCAACAGCGGTCTTGATCTGATTATATAGCGCCGCGACAGTTTTTGCAAAAGCGCCGGCCCGTTTTCGCGAGCGCGGAAGAGCTTTCGCGGTCACTCGAGGAGCACGTTCAGCTTCTGGAGAACGTCCTGCACGGCGGCTTCGGGCAACTCACAGCAGAGGGTTGCTCTTCTGGCGTGCCAGTCGAGACTCTTGACCTGATCGGAAAGCACGACTCCCGTGAGCTTGAGGCCGGTCGGTATTTGGACTTCAAACGGATAGCCCTTGGCGTGACTGGTCACAGGGCAAAACAAAGCCAGGCCGACCTTTCGGTTGTACGCCTCGGGCGACAGAACCAATGCGGGACGACGCCCTACCTGCTCGTGACCCGCTTGAGGATCGAATGCCAGCCAGACTATGTCGCCCCGTTTCGGACAATAGGCGGCCATTACAACGTCTCCCGGCCCACAGGCATGCCCGCATCAATTTCTCGGTGCAGATTCTTCTTCGTCACATTCTTGAGCAATTCATCAAGCCGATAACGCCCGCGTCGAGTCCGGGCGACCACGATCTTTCCGTCTCGAACCGAGATGTCCACCGCGGAACCGGAGGTCAGCCGGGCATCCCTCGCGTACGAGCGGGGAATCCGCACCGCCAGACTATTACCCCATTTCTGAACTTTCGCAACCATGTCTGTCCTCAATAATGTATCTACAATGAGGATACACTACGCATCGCGATAACGCAAGCCGCGCCGGCCCGCCACTGTCGCCTGCCGCGCCTCCGCCGCCCTACTGGGCCGCCTTGACGCGCTGGTCCTGAACTTCGACCGGACAGCCGGTGAAGGTGTTGCCCTCCAGCGTGATGGCCTCCGCCACCGGGCTGATGCGGATGGCGATCTTTTGCTTTCCATCCCTGCTGTTCTCGAAGCGGCAGTTGACGATGGTGAGTTGGCGGGTTTTCCCCCTGATGTCCACGCCGTACTCCCCTTCCGCGCCGCCATTGTCGCGAATCAAACAGCCTTCGATGCGATTGCGGTCGCCCTGGCGATTCTCACCGGGCTCTTCGCGGAATAGCACGCCCACCTCGCCGTTGCGCTCGATGATGCAGTTGCGCATGACGTTGTCCGTGTCCCGGTGGCCGAAGTTCGTGCCGAACTTGAGGTTCTCGGACAACGTGCAGTCCTCGGCCAGGCCGTCGCAGGCCGCCCAGCACCAGTAGAGTCCCTGCGAGTTGCGTTTCGCGATGCAGCCCTTGAAGACCGGCCGCTGCGAGCCGCTGCCCGGATGGAAACCCAGGTCGCCGTTGTTGAGCGCCTGGCAGTTCTCGAAGTGCCAGTCGTCGCAGACCTGGAAGCTGAACCCGTCGCCGTTGAAGTCGCGAGCGGTCACGTTCCGGAACGTCCAGTGATTGCAGTACAGCCCGTAGCAGGCCCCGCCGTAGTTGTCGTTCAGCCGCGCATTCCCTGCGCGGTTTCCGTCGAGGACGATATCCTCGACCGTCACGTTATCCACGCTGCGCCCGTACAGGATGGAAAAGAGCGTCTCGACCTTCGCCCCTTCCTCCATCCAGAAATCCTTCTCGGTGCGCCGGTCCAGGTACAGAACGTTCTCGCGGATCGCCGTGACCGTGAAGAGCTGCACCTCGGTCACGTCATGCTCCGAGTCCGCCTGCTTATTTTGGACGGCGATCCCGCAGCCGACGGTGAACCCTTTCGGGTCGGCCACCTGGAGGCAGTACTCGAACCAGTCGGCTTCGCGGACGACCGGCGAAGTGACGCTGGGCGCTTTTTTCAGGACGGTCGTGTCGCCGGACCCGCGCAGCGTGATGCCCGGATGCAGGAAGATGGAGTTGCGCATCGTGTATGTGCCGGGAAGGACGCGGACGGTGCCGCCGCCGAGGCGGTAGACGTAGTCCATCGCGGCCTGGATGACCTTGTCGTCATTGCCCTGCAAGTCGCCTTCTCCCTGGCCGACCGTGACCTCCATTCGCTGCGGGTTGCGGATCGGCCGCATCGTGTTGAAATCAGCGGGCAGGTTCCGGGACATTCCTTTGGACTCCTTCATATCGGCCGCCATCACGCTCGCCTGCGCGCCGGCGCAGAACAGTGCAAGCGCCAGCCATCCAATGCGTCTCGCGTCAATACTCGACTTCATGGACACTTTCCTCTCCAACGCACAACTTTCGTGTGGGCCGTTGCCGCTTCAGCCGGGATTCCTCGTTTGACCGTCCAACAAAGGGCAGTCAGTTTTCGTGCGTGAGACTACGCTGTCGAGTTGCCCCTGTCAAGCAGCTTCCCGTCAGCCCGCCGCTTCTCCTGTCATTCCCGCGAAGGCGGGAATCCAGGCGTTTCCGTGCGCGGCTTGCCGGCCGAAGGAGAGTTCCGGATTCCCGTTTCGGTGAAATGGCCTAATTCATTGCAGTAACATCTCTTGTGACACACTGGGTTCGTTTTTTTCAAATCGTCTTTTGCGCATCATCTCTCCGCCCCTCAGCAGGTTGCGACTTCTCATCTCGCATATCAGAAAGAAAGGTCTCTCGCAAAGACGCAAGGAGCGCCAAGAACGGCATATTCAGGTTGTTTTTAGTTCTTTGTGCTCTTAGCGTCTTGGCGAGATCATTCCGTTCTTCATGCGGACGTCAATCGCAATTGAGCAGGCGTTATTATAACACCGGATATTCGGCGCGGAGCGGTCAGGGCAAATGAGTGCGCCTGCGAGCGGTTTCAGTGCGCTTGGAAGCGGTTTAAGTGCGCTTCAGTGCGCTTCGGAGCGGGTTGAGTGCGCTTTTTCCGGCGAGTTCCGTTTGACAGAGCCGCAACTCGTCAGCGACGGCCCCGTACTTCCGCGACTGGCACGCGATCAATGCTCTTGACGAGTTAAATTGATGGTGATATGCTCCTTTCTGTAGTTTGCGGGAAAGTCTCGTGGTCAGATCGGCCTTGTTGCGAGGCGGGGTTCTTGGACCTTCAGGGCGTTCTTGAGGCGTTGCGACGGCAGCCGTTTGAGCCTTTTGCAATCTCATTGGCTGACGGCCGCAGTCTGCGCGTCACGCATCCCGAGGCTGTAGCGGTTGGAAGGCGCCGCATTATCGTTGTCAACCCGGACGACTCGTGGACGGTCATCGAGCCTTTGCTGATCGAGTCGTTGGATTACAACGGCGCTCACCGCAAGCGGCGAAATTAATGGCCCTCGCACTTGCCGGCGGGGCCTGAGCCTGTCGCCCTCGTCCTCGGTCGTGCAGATGAGCAGTTCGAGGACGACGACGACGACGAGGACGCGTACGATGCGATTCCCGCCTGGTCATTCATACCTGTATACGCCCCGCTGTGCTACTTGGCCGGTTTGACGCGCTGATCCAGGACCTCGACGGGGCAATCGGTAAAGGTGTTGCCTTCCAGCGTGATTCGTTCCGCCTCGGGGCTGATGCGGATGGCGACTTTTTGCTTGCCGTCCTTGCTGTTCTTGAAGCGGCAGTTGACGATGGTGATGTCGCGCGTCCTGCCCTGAATGTCCACGCCGCAGTCGCCCAGGGCGCCGCCGTTGTCGCTGATCGCGCAGCCCTCGAGGCGGTTGCGGTCGCCCTGGCGGTTCTCGCCCTGTTCGATCCGGAAATTGACGCCCGATTTGCCGTTGCGCTCGATGGCGCAATTGCGGAGGACGTTGTCGGTGTCCCTGTGGCCGAAGTTCGTCCCGTACCGGATGTTGTCGGACAATGTGCAGTCCTCGGCCAGGCCGTCGCAGGCCGACCAGCACCAGTAGAGCCCCTCGTAGTTCCCCTTCGCGACGCAGCTCTTGAAGGTCGGCCGCTGCGATCCGCTGCCGGGATGGAAGCCCAGGACCGTGTTGTTGAGCGACCGGCAGTTCTCGAAACGGAAGTCGTTGCTGCCCTGGAAGCTGAATCCGTCGCCGTTGAAGTCGTGCGCGATCACGTTCCGGAAGCTCCAGCGATTGCAGTTCTGCGCGAAAGCGGCGCAGCCGTAGTTGTCGTCCAGTTTCGCATTCTCGGCGCGGCTTCCGTCGAGGACGATGTCCTCGACCGATACGTCATTCACGTCGCGCCCGTAAAGGATGGAGAAGAGCGTCTGGACCTTGGCCTCGGTCTCCATCCAGTAATCCTTCTCGCAGTGGCGGTCGAGGTACAGGACATTTCCCTGGATCGCCGTGACGGTGTAGAAGGCGATCTCCGTTATGTCATGCTCCGCGGCCGACGGCTTGTTCTGGACGCAAATCCCGCAGCCGACGGTGAACCCTTTCGGGTCGGCCACCTGGAGGCAGTACTCGAACGCGTCGGCGTCGCGGGTGAGCGACGTGCTGACGCTGGGCGCTTTCTTGAGGATGGTCTTGTCGCCGGAGCCGCGCAAGGTGATGCCCGGCCGGAGGAAGATGGAGTTGCGCATCATGTACGAGCCGGGGAGCACGCGGACCGCGCCGCCGCCCAGGCGGAAAACGTAGTCCACCGCCGCCTGGATGACCTTGTCGTCATTGCCCTGCAGGTCTCCTTCACCCTGGCCGACGGTGATCTCCATTCGCTGCGGCTTGCGGATCGGGCGCATAGTGCTGAAATCGGCGGGCAGGTTCTGTGACATTCCTTTGGGCTCCTTCATATCGGCTGCCATCGCGTCCACCGGCGCGCCGGCGCACACAAACGCTAGCGCCAGCCATCCGATAGGCCTCGCGACTATGCTCGATTTCATGGACCGCTTCCTCTCCAACACTTCAGCCGCGATTTCCCGTCCAACCGTCCTCCAAAGCCCGGCCTCCTTTGGAGCGCGAGATTACATGGTCGAATTACCGCTGTCAAGCAGCTTGCGTCAGTGGGCTTTTTCCGGCGAACTGCACTTGACAGGCTGATGTGATATCCGACTTGTCCGCCGTAGCCCTGAGCGCAGCCGAAGGGGCGAAGACGGATTAGCGAGTCCGGCGGCGAACTGTCAAGATGCGGACAATAGCCGGCGATGCGTACAGGAAAAAGGCCGAGAAAACGCGGCCCACGCTTGCTTCACACATCGTATTGTGTTATGCTGTGTGTGGAGGTGATGACCATGGCAACCAATCTGCAGCTCGATGACCGACTCATCCGGAAGGCCGTCATGCTGGGCGGGCACAGGACGAAGAAGGCCGCTGTCACCCAGGCGTTGACGGACTACGTGCGCCATCTTCAGCAGGAGAAGATTCTCTCGCTGTTCGGTAAGGTGGATTTCGACCCTGATTACGACTACAAGAAACAAAGGGCGAAGGGGTGAGAGTGCTCGTAGATACGAGCGTGTGGTCGCTGGCCTTGCGGCGCGGGCAACAGAGAGAACGGCCCGAAGCAGCGGAGCTTCGCCGCCTGATTGCCGATCACCGCGTGGAAATCATCGGCCCTGTCCGGCAGGAGATTCTTTCGGGAATTCGTGAGCCTTCTCACTTTGAAAAGCTCGAAGAGCGTCTTGCGGATTTCCCGGACTCGCCTATCAGGACTGAAGACTATGTAACCGCTGCCAAGTTCTTCAATCTGTGTCGTTCGAAAGGCGTCCAGGGAGCAAACACTGATTTCCTGATTTGCGCCTTGGCCGTGCGAAACGAATTCGCCATTTTTACGACCGACAAAGACTTCGCGCTTTTCGCCAAGTGCCTGCCGATTGTGCTGCATAAAAATGCAGAAGATGGGTAAATATGGTCCTTTGAAAAGTGCTTCTGGAGCTTTTCGGCAAGATGCACCGGATTCTTATTGAAACTGTGACAGCATAAGTGTTATGTCGTTGTATCGAGCCTCTGTTGGGCGTGTCGTTGGATTAGATTACAAAGGCGCTCGGCGCGTGCGAGGAGATTCTTAACCTTCGCAGGTATCAGCAAAGTCACAGCCAATCGTCCTCGTCGTCGTCCTCGCTCTCGGTCGTGAAGGTGAACGGTTCGAGGACGAGGCAGTTCTCGCCTGGGCGTTTATGCCTTCACCCGCCCGCCGCACTCGACGACTCTCGCCGAAGGACTTGCTTGAGGAACTGGCCGGTGTAGCTCCGCTCGTTGGCGGCGATCTGCTCGGGGGCGCCGGTGGCTACGACCTCGCCGCCGGCGGCGCCGCCTTCGGGGCCCAGGTCTATGATGTAGTCGGCGGTCTTGATGACGTCGAGATTATGCTCGATGACCACGACGGTGTTGCCCATGTCCACCAGGCGGTTGAGGACGTCGAGCAGCCGGTTGATGTCGGCGAAGTGCAGGCCGGTGGTCGGCTCGTCGAGGATATACATCGTGCTGCCGGTGGAGCGCTTGCCGAGTTCGGCGGCGAGCTTGATGCGCTGCGCCTCGCCGCCGGAGAGCGTGGTACTGGACTGCCCGAGCGCGACGTAGCCGAGGCCGACGTCGGCCAGCGTCTGAACCACGCGCTTGATCGCGGGGAAGTTGGCGAAGAGTTCGAGCGCCTCGTCCACGCGCAGGTCGAGCACCTCGGCGATGTTCAGCCCCTTGAACCGGATCTCCAGCGTCTCCTGGTTGTAGCGGCGGCCCTTGCATTCCTCGCAGGTCACGAACACGTCGGGCAGGAAGTGCATCTCGATCATCTTGGTGCCCTGCCCCTGGCACGCCTCGCAGCGGCCGCCCTTGACGTTGAAGGAGAAGCGGCCGGGCTGGTAGCCGCGGATTTTCGCTTCCTTGGTCAGGGCGAAGACGTGCCGGACGAAGTCGAAGACCTTGGTGTACGTCGCCGGGTTGGAGCGCGGCGTGCGGCCGATGGGCGACTGGTCAATCTGGATGACCTTGTCCACGCGGTTCGCGCCGATGAGCTTGTCGTGCTGTCCGGGGCGCTCGCGGCCGTGGTAGAGCCGGCGCGCCAGCGCGGGATAGAGGATCTGCGTGACGAGCGTGCTCTTGCCGGAGCCGCTGACGCCGGTGACGCAGACGAGACAGCCGAGCGGGAACGCGGCGTCAATAGATTTCAGGTTGTTCTCGCGAGCGCCGCGGACCTGGACGGATTCCTTCAGGTCCGGCGTCCGGCGGTGCTCCGGCACGGGGATACTCATTCGGCCGGAAAGGTACGCGCCGGTGAGCGACGCGGGCGAGTCGAGGATGTCTGCCAACGTGCCCTGCGCGACGATCTCGCCGCCGTGCGCGCCCGCGCCGGGGCCGAGGTCAATGATCTCGTCAGCGGTGCGGATGGCCATTTCGTCGTGCTCGACGATGATGACCGTATTGCCGATGTCGCGCAGGCGCACGAGCGTGTTGAGCAGCCGCTGGTTGTCGCGCTGGTGCAGGCCGATGGTCGGCTCGTCGAGGACGTAGCAGACGCCGACGAGCCCGCTGCCGACCTGCGTGGCCAGACGGATGCGCTGCGCCTCGCCGCCGGCGAGCGTGGAACTCATGCGGTCGAGCGTCAGGTATCCGATGCCGACGTCCACCATGAACGCCAGCCGCTGCCGGATTTCCTTGAGGATCTGCGCGGCGATGCGCGCCTTCTCGCCGCCGAGGTCTGCGGCGTTGAAGAAGTCGAGCGCCTCGGTGATGGACATACCAGCGACTTCGTGGATGGCCTTTCCGCCGACGCGCACGGCGAGCGATTCGGGCCGGAGCCGCGCGCCGTTGCAGGCCGGGCAGGGCAGCTCGCTCATGTATTCGTGCAGCCGGCTCTTGACGAATTCGCTGCTGGTCTTCTGGAAGCGGCGGGTGCAGTTCGGGATGACGCCTTCGAACTCCTTGGCGGCGTTCTCGGGCGTGCCGTGAAGGAGCGTGTCGCGGGTCTCCTTCGGCAGTTCGCGGTACGGCTTTTCCGGGTCCACGTTGAAGTCGCGGCAGAACTCCTGCAGGACGTAATGGAAATAGATCGCCATGCGCCGGCCGCCGCGCCGCCAGACGTCCACGGCGCCCTCGCGCAGGCTCAAGTCCTTGTCCGGAATGATGAGGTCCGGGTCGAACTCCAGGCGCGTGCCGAGCCCGTCGCACGTCGGGCAGGCGCCGTACGGGCTGTTGAACGAGAACATGTTCGGCTGGAGTTCCTCGTAGCTGATGCCGCAATGCGGGCAGGCGTAGCGCTCGCTGTAGAGCGTGTCGGACCAGCCCTTGTCGGTCTCGCGGCTGACGACGAGCGTGCCGTCGGCGAGCTTCAGCGCGGTCTCGACGGAGTCGTTCAGCCGCGATTCGATCCCGGCTTGCAGCACGAGCCGGTCCACGACCACGTCAATATCGTGCTTCTTGTTTTTCGAGAGCGTGGAGACGCCGGAGAGGTCCACGACCATGCCGTCCACACGCACGCGCACGAAGCCCTCGGACTTGATCCGGCGGAAGATGTCGGCATGCTCGCCCTTGCGGCCGCGGACCATCGGCGCGAGGAGCATGATCCGTCCGCCCTTTCCGGCGCCGCCTTCGAGGACCGTGCGCACGATCTGCTCGGCGGACTGCTGCGCGATCGGCCGGCCGCACTGGTAGCAGTACGGCGTGCCGCAGCGCGCGTAGAGCAGCCGCAGGAAGTCGTAAATCTCCGTCGTCGTCGCGACGGTCGAGCGCGGGCTCGCGGAACCGGAGCGTTGCTCGATGGCGATCGTCGGCGGCAGGCCCTCGATGGACTCGACCGCCGGCTTCTGCATCTGCTCGAGGAACTGCCGCGCGTAGGCGGAGAGGCTCTCGACGTACCGGCGCTGGCCTTCGGCGAAGATCGTGTCGAACGCCAGCGAGGATTTGCCGGAGCCGCTCAGGCCGGTGAAGACGATGAGCTTGTCGCGCGGGATGGCGACGGTGAGGTTCTTGAGATTATGCTCCTTGGCGCCGCGGATGACGATCTGGCGGAGGCGCTCGACGGGCGCGGCGGCGGCGGAGTTGTCCTGGCGGGGCGCGTTCACGGGAACGGCTCCTCCTCGACGGGCGCGGCGTTCGCCAGGCGCAGGCGCGCCTCGCGGACATCGGCGGCGATGCGCTCGGCCAGCGACTCGGCCGACGGGAAAATCTCCTCGGCGCGGATGCGGTCCACGAACTGGACCTCGACATCCTGCCCGTAAAGGTCGCCGGAGAAATCCAGGATGTGCGTTTCCACGATGATCCGTTCCGAGAGATACGCCGGGCCGGTCGGCTGCAGCGTCGGCGCCGGGCCGATGTTCGTTACGGAATCGCGCATCGAGCCGCCGATCAGGCAGCGCGTGGCATAGACGCCCTGCGGCGGCCGAACCTCGTGATGCAGGTCCAGGTTGATCGTCGGGAAGCCGATCCGCCGGCCGCGGCCCAGGCCGGCGATAACCGTGCCGCGGACGCACACGCGGCGGCCCAGCAGGCGCTCGGCCAGGCGCAGGTCGCCGGCGCGGATGGCCTCGCGCAGACGCGTGCTGCTGACCGGCGCGCCGTCGAGTTCCACCACCGGGACGGAGCGGGCCTCGAAATGGAATTGCGCCGCCAGACGGCGCATCAGCTCGAAGTCTCCGCGCCCGTCGCGCCCGAAGCGCGTATCGTGCCCGAGCAGCACGCCTTCCGCCTTCAGCCGGTCCACGAGAAGGTCCTTCACGAATTCCTCCGGTTCGAGCGCCGCGAGCGGCGGTTCGAACGTCAGCACGACCGTCGTGTCGAGCCCGAGCCGTTCGAAGAGCATCAGTCGGTGGTCCAGCGACAGGATTTGTCCCCAGGACGCGCCATGCGGCAGGCGGGGCTTGCCCGTCAGGGCCGCGCGCGGCGGGCGGTCGAACGTGACGACGACGGCGTCGCCGCCGGTCTCGCGCGCCCAGGCGAGCAGGCGCCGCAGCACGCTGAGGTGCCCGCGGTGCACGCCGTCAAAAGTGCCAAGGGTCACCTTGGCCTTCGTGAACGGGCCGATCGCGGATGTGAGACCGTGGAACGTTTTCACATGTCACCGGACGCAAGTGCCTCGCTGCGCCAGATCATATCGGCAGGAGAAGCTACGGCCGCCCTGCGCCGCGCCGTATTCTTCCCGTTGTTCCTCGGCGTCATTGCATCTGCGAGCCGAGGTAATTCATCACTTCCTGCGACGGGTGCGCGTCGCGGCGCACGTCGGCGAGCCAGGTCTGCCTGACGGTGTCGCGCTTGCGGGACAGGAGATCCTCGGTGATGCCCGCGATGTTCTTTTCGAAATCTGCGCGGTCGGCGGGCTTCACGGCGACCCGCTTCAGGAGGAAGACGGCGCGCGCGCCGGCCGGCTCCAGCGCCTTGCCCACTTCGTTGTCCTTGAGCGCGAACGCCGCATCGGCGAAATGGCTATAGTCGTAGTCCCCGGGCAGACCGATCCTCATCGCGAACCGGTATCCCATGTATTCCTTGGGACGGGTGAAGAAATCGCTCTTCCCGCGCTCCACGCAGTCCTTGAGGTCCTTCTGGATTTCCTCCTGCGTGAAGGAAAGCGCCTTCAGCCGCTCGGCGACCGCGGCCTCGATTTTCGCCGCGGCGGCGTCGAGGCTCGACGGGTTATCCTTCAACGCCTGCTCGGCCATTTCCTGCGCCAGATCGTATCCCTTCGCCGCGCGATAGTCCTTCTCGACCTGCTTGCGAATGGCGTCGAACGGCGCGGGACGCGGGTCCTGAATCTTCAGGATCTGAAAGATGAACTTGCCGTCGCGCGCCTCGAGCGTCACGCTGGGCCGGCGGATGTTCGAGGCCGACTGGCCGAAGGCCTTGGACCTGAGATCGGTCGCTCCCGGGAGTATCATGTCCGCCTTGTCGGCGGGGAACAGCGGGCTGACCTGGTGGACCAGGTTGAACTTCTTCGCGATTGCCGCGAAATCGGCGGCGCGGACTTCTTCCGATCCGAAAGGCACCTCGGTCTGGGTGGCGATCTCGTCGTTGACGTCCTTCATGTCCTCGTCCACGACGCGCATGGCCTCTTCCTTGCGCAGCTCGGCCTCGATCTGCGGGGCCACCTCGGCCAGCGGCTTGAACTTGGGCGGCTCGTCCGGCTTGGCCTCTTGCGGGGGCACGCGGACGCGGTACTGGTCCTTGTGCGCGTTGTAATAGGCGTTCACCTGCTGCTGCGTGATGACGACGCTGTCGAGATATCGCGCGGTGGGACACAGGAGGTACTCGATGCTGACCTGCTCCGGTTCCAGGTAGCCGACGTCGTTCGGGTCGCGCTCCGGCGGGGTGTTCTTGTGTTCATCGTAGAATTCCTGCACCGACTTGTCATCCGCGGCGACCAGCGGCGCGAACGCGTCGGCGCGGAGGGCGATGTATTCCGCCATGACGCGCTCGTTGTCGCGGGCGTACCAGAGCCAGGCTTCGTTTTCGGGGAGCGTCACCGACATCAGCACCGTGCGCGCCAGGGTGACGGCGGTCAGATAGGTCTTCAGCGAGTTTTCGAACGACTGCTCAGACAGGCGGGCCCGCTCGAGGAACACCGCGTACTCCTTCGCGTCGTAGCCCAAGCCGCTCTGAGAGGGGAAGCGCATCTTGAGGAGTTCGGCGATCTCATCGTCGCCGGCGTTGATGCCGTATCGTTTCGCCTCTTCCGCGAGGATGAGCATCTGCCAGGCCTGCGCCCGGGCCGCCTCGACGTCCGTCCGGCGCTGGCTCAGCGAACTGAGCGTCATGGCCAGCGCGTCCACCTGCTGCGCCGGCACCGCCTTGCCGAAGATTTTCCCTTGCGGCCCGGGGGTCTTGGCGAACAGGTAGTTCCACGGCACGAGCCAGGTCACCATGATGACCACGCAGATGACGACGAGCAAAACACCGGCCTTCTCTCGCATCCACTTGTTCATATCGGCCATGTGCATAGAGCGCGCTCCTCAGATAATCAGGTCATCGCAAGGCGCATACTCGAAACGCTGCATTATAATCCGATCCGCCCGCGGCTTCAAGGCATCCCTGACTGAGCGGGAACGCAGACCTTGACACGCTCGCCGGGCGGTGCGATAATCCGACGAGTTGTTGCAACGCTCACAGGCGCCCGCGAGGGCGTGAAGGGAAGACGGTGAAATTCCGTCGCGGTCCCGCCGCTGTGATCGGGGACGAAAGCCGCATCGCGCGCAGGAAACTGCGCGCGCTTGGCCACTGTTCGGGGCGATCCCCGGACGGGAAGGCGCGGCAAGTAGGATGATCCGAGAGCCAGAAGACCTGCCTGTGCGCGCTTCGCTTCATGTCGCATGGCCCGCTCGCAGAGCGGGACATGCTAAGGCTCCGAGGCTGGGCTGATGAAGATGCGGCTGGGCGGCCACACCGATTGCTCCCCTGCGCCTTCGAGGCAAGGGGCATATTGTTGTTCCAACCCGCGCGCTCCATCCCTCGACCTCCGCCTCATGAAGTAACCCCGTCCGCGGCCTCCGGAAGAGAGTCCGCCATGGAAAGGAGAGGGACGTGAGCAGTCAGCGTTATCCTGGTCGCACGGTGAGGTCGCGCAGGTCGGCGCCGGCGTTTGGGGTGGGCGCGTTCACGCTGATCGAGATGCTGGCCGTCATCGCCATCATCGGTATCCTGGCCGGGCTGCTTCTGCCCGCGATCACCGCCGCGCGCGAGCGCGGTCGCGAGGCCGCGTGCAGCAGCAACCTGCGCCAGCTCTTCATGGCCACGGAGATGTACTGCAACCATTTCGATGAGTACTACTTCCCCGCCGCCCGCGACGTGAACACGACCAACCTCGAACGCTGGCACGGCATCCGCCAGCAGACCGGCACCGATCCGGTGACAAGTGCGCCGATATACACCCCGTTCGACCCGAGCCTGGGCAAGCTCGCTCCGTACCTCTACATCAACACCGTCGTCAACACCACCGGCACCGCGGGTAACACCGGCACCGTCGAGGCGCAGATCAAGCAGTGCCCCACTTTCGCCGGCAAGTGGATCGGCGCGGGCGCTTATGAGATCGGCTGCGGCGGCTACGGCATGAGCCACCTGTACGTCGGCAGCCATGAATACAAGACGCCGGTCTACTATACGAGCGACGTGGTGAGCGCGCCGAGTACTTTCGACGACCTGACCGCCGTCGAATGCGGCTCCAACCGGCATGAAGTGCGCGTGCCGGAGCAGACGCTCCTCTTCGCCGATGCGGCCGCGCCGGACGCCAATTTCTCCGGCAAGGTCATCGAGTACTCCTTCGCGGAGCCGAACTACTTTACCAATTCCGGGCGGTGGGACCCGACGCTGCCGCCCTGGGGCGACTTCCATCCCGATCCGAACTATCCGCCCGACACCGTGGACCTCTCGCACTCGGACAATCCGTCGCTCCATTTCCGGCACACCGGCAATGCCAACGTCCTCTGGTGCGACGGGCACGTCAGCAGCGAGGGGCCGCTGTTCTCGCGGACGCTGACCGCGACGATCTTCTCAACCGGCTTGCAGACGTCCGTGGACTACTCGACGTACGGGCTCGGATGGTTCGGCGCCGACGACAACTCGGCCTTCCGGCTCGAGAAGAATACCGCGCAGTGCGTGCAGATCCCTGTTCCACCGGCGGAATAAATGGCTGAATATCTCTACCTGGTCAGGCACGGCTCCACCGGGCCGGCGCGCGACGGCCGATATCTCGGCCGCACCGATCTTCCGTTGGACGCCGCCGGCCGGTCCCAGGTCGAGGCGCTGGCGCAGTCGCTCCGCGTGAAACGCAAGTGCGGGCGATGCGTGTGCAGCCCGCTCCAACGCGCCGCACAGACGGCCGAGATTTTGCAGTCCGCGACCGGTTGCGTGCCCGAAACCGACCCAGACCTGCGCGAGATTGACTTCGGCCGATGGGAGGGTAAGATGTTCAACGAAATCCGCGATTCCAGCCCCGAGGAAGTCGCCCAATGGGCGCGGTTCGCGGTGGATTTCGCGTTTCCGGGCGGCGAAAGCCTGCGCGACTTTCTCGACCGGGTCCGGCGCGCGGCGGACCGGCTCGCCGCCGACGACGCGGACACCGTTCTCGCGGTCACGCATGCCGGCGTCATCAAGATCATGCTCTGCCACCTGCTCGGACTCGAGGCGCGCCGGTACGTCGCGTTCGAGATCGCGACCGCTTCACTGACGGTCGTGCGCCTGTTCGAAGGGAAAGGCGTCCTGTCGGAAATGATCCGCGTCGAGCGGCCGGAGCCGAAATGACATGGCGCACATTATCCTGGTGACCGGCGGCAGCCGCAGCGGCAAGAGCGCGCACGCGCTGGACATCGCGCAGCGCCTCGACGGGCCGCGCGCCTTCGTCGCCACCTGCCCGGCGCTTGACGACGAAATGCTGGCCCGCATTCAGATGCACCGGAACTCCCGCCGGCAGGCCGGCTGGCGGACGATTGAAGAAACCGACGACCTCGCCTCCGCGCTCGCGCGGGCCGCGGATTGCCGCGTGGTGCTGGTGGATTGCCTGACGCTGTGGGTCAACAACCTGCTCTATAACGCGGAGCAGGCCGGCCGCGCGCTGGAGGAGAGCGACATTCAGAAGCACTGCGAGGCGGTGCTTCGCGCCTGCGCTCCGCTCGCGGGAACGGTCCTTTTCGTGACGAACGAAGTCGGCTGGGGAATCATCCCCGAGAACGCCTCGGCGCGCCGGTTCCGCGATCTCAGCGGCCGTTGCAATACCGTCATGGCCGCCGGCTCGGACGAAGTCATCCTGGTCGTGTGCGGACTTCCCATCCATTTGAAGAAAGGAGACTGACGTGGCGAACGTCCTGGAAGAAAGGCTCAACGGCATTCGCGAGCAGGATGCCGAGTGGCGCGCGAAGGCCCATGCGCGGCTGGAGCAGCTCACGATGCCGCACTGGGCGCTCGGCCGCCTGATGGACCTCGCCGAGGACCTGGCCGGCATGACGCGCTCCATGAACCCGCCCGTCGCCCGGAAGACCATCGTCACGATGGCCGGCGACCACGGCGTCGTGGCCGAAGGCGTCAGCAAGTACCCGCAGGTCGTCACGCTGCAGATGGTGCACAACTTCGTCACCGGCGGCGCCGGGATCAACGCCCTCGCGCGCGTCGTCGGGGCGCGCGTGGTCGTGGTGGACATGGGCACGGCGGGCGATCTGGCGGAACTGGCGAAGAGCGGGAAGATCCTGTCGCGGCGCATCGGATCGGGCACGCAGAACATCGCGCGCGGCCCGGCGATGAGCCGCGCCGACGCCATCCGCTGCATCGAAAACGGCATGGAACTCGCGCTCCAACTCGGCGACTCCACCGACGTCTTCGGCTCCGGCGACATGGGCATCGGCAACACGACGCCCAGCGCCGCCATCGCGGCGGCCATCACCGGCTGCACGCCGCTGGCGGCCACCGGGCGCGGGACCGGGATTGATTCGGAGCAGCTCCGGCACAAGGTCAGCGTCGTCGAGCGCGCGCTGGAGGTGAACAAGCCTGACCCGACCGACGGGCTCGACGTGCTCGCGAAAGTCGGCGGCTTTGAGATCGGCGGCATCACCGGGCTGATCCTCGGCGCGGCTCATCTGCGCAAGCCGGTGATTGTGGACGGCTTCATCTCGACCGCCGGCGCGCTGATCGCGCAGACGCTTTCACCGGAGGCGGCCGACTACATGATCGCCGCCCATCGCAGCGAGGAGTCCGGGCACGCGATCATGCTCCAGCATTTGAAGAAGAAGCCCCTGCTCGATCTCGGCCTGCGGCTCGGCGAGGGGACCGGCGGCGCGCTCGCCATGAACCTGGTGGAGGCGGCCGCGGCGATCCTGACCCGCGTCAGCACGTTCGACGAGGCCTCGGTCTCCAAGGCGAACGCATGAGACGCTTCATCGCGGCGATGAGATTCCTGACGGTGATCCCGTTCCCCGGAACCTGGGGCGCGGATGAAGCCTCGCTCGCCGGCAGCACGGTTTTCTTTCCCGCGGTCGGCCTGCTGATCGGGCTCGGCGCGGCGGGAATCGCCGCTTGCGCCGTCCGCTGGTTGCCGGCCGGTCCGGCGGCGGCGCTCGTCATCGTGGCGCTGCTGGCCGTCTCCGGCGGGCTTCACATGGACGGCCTTTCGGACACGGCCGACGGACTGCTGAGCGCGCGGCCGCGCGAGCGCGCGCTGGAGATCATGCGCGACAGTCACGTCGGCGCGATGGGCGTCATCGCCATCGTCTGCGCGCTGCTGCTGAAGTTCGCGGCCGTGGCGTCCCTGCCGGCGGCGGAGCTTTGGCGCACCGCCCTGCTCATGCCGGTCGCGGGCCGGGCCGCCCTCGTCGTCACGATCGCGCTGCTGCCCTATGCCCGGCCGGGAGGCGGCCTGGCCGCGCCGTTCTATCGCAACCGTTCGATGCTCGCCGCGCTGGCGGCTGAAGTCATCCTGCTCGTGACGGCGTGGCTCGTCCTCGACCTGGCCGGACTCATCGCCGCGTGCGCCTCGCTGGCGGCGGTCCTGATCTTTGCGGTCTATACCTATCGCCGGATCGGCGGCGCGACGGGGGACACGCTCGGCGCGGCGTGCGAGATCGCCGAGCTGGTCCCGGCCATGGCCATGGCGGCCTGGTATTTTCAGGCGGGAGGCCATCCGTGAACCGCGCGCGATATTGGATTGCGGCCGCTGCCGTTGTCGGCGCGCCGGCGGTCCTGTTTCTTTGCCTGAGCGCACGCGCTGCGCCGGCCGCTGGAGAGCCGGCCCGCAAGCCCCCTCAGCGAATCGTCTCGCTCGCGCCCAGCGTCACGGAGATGCTCTTTGCGCTCGGCCTGGGAGATCGCATCGTCGGCGCGACCGACCATTGCGACTTTCCGCCGGAGGCCAAAAAAATCCCGCGCGTCGGCGGACTCGGCCGGCCGAATGTCGAGAAGCTGCTTTCGCTCTCCCCGGATATCGTCATCGCGACTGATCTCGAGCGCAAGGACCTCGCCGAGGCGCTGCGGCGCGCCGGAATCAACGTGCTGGAGTTGAAGATCGGCAATTTCGCCGAACTCTTCGAGGCCGAGCGGAAGATCGGCGATGCCGTCGGCGAGCCGGAGGCCGCGGCCCGGCAAGTCCGTGAAATGCGGGCTCAGCTCGACGCGGCGGCGAAGCTCTCCGCGGGCGTCCCGCGCGACCGGCTGCCCAAGGTCTTCATCGAGGTCTGGTCCGATCCGCTCATCACCGCCGGAGGAAGGTCCTTTCTCGACGACGTCATCGCGCGCGCCGGCGGAGTGAATGTCGCGCACGATCTCGTGCAGGATTATCCGACGATCAACCCCGAAAAAGTCGTCCAGTGGAACCCGGACGTGATCCTGCTCTGCTACATGACTGAAGCGAAGGACGCCGCGGCGCAGATCGCCGGCCGGATCGGCTGGGGCGGCATCAAGGCCGTGCGCGAAGGGCGGATCATCGCCGACATCTCGCCGGACGCGCTGCTGCGGCCGGGGCCGCGCCTCGTCGCCGGAGTGCTGCAGCTCGCCGAGCGGCTGCATCCGCCTCATGCCGCACAGCCCGCGCCGCGAAACCCGCCGGAGAAATGAACTCGCCATGAATGCGCGACGCGGTTGGGGCATGTTCGTCATCCTGCTCGCCCTCCTGGCCGGAGCGTGCGCCTTGTCGCTCCTGGCCGGCCCGTCGTGGGTTCCGCTTTCGGAGATGCCTGAGTCAAACATCGTCCGGATGCGGGTCGCGCGCATCCTGCTGGGCATCATCGCCGGCGCGGGGCTTTCGGTCTCCGGCGTGATCTTCCAGGCGCTGCTGCGCAATCCGCTGGCGGAGCCTTACGTGCTGGGCGTCTCGTCCGGGGCCGGGCTCGGTGCGGCGGTGGCGATCGTGCTGGGTCTTAGCGGCACCGGCGTCTGGGGCGTGCCTGCCCTGGCCTTCATCGGCGCCCTGTTCACGATCCTGCTGGTTTACGGCCTCGCACGCACGTCCTCGGGCGCGGTCCCGGTGCCGACGCTCCTGCTCTCGGGCGTCATCGTCGGCGCGGTCTTGAGCAGCATCCTGATGTTCATCGTGTCCACCTCCGAAGGCGAGAAACTGCACAACGTCATGTGGTGGCTCCTCGGAAGCCTGCAGGCGCTGGACTGGCGGCCGCTGGAGATTTCGGCCCCGCCGGTCGCGGCCGGGCTGCTGCTGGCGGTGCTCCTTTCGCGCGACCTGAACCTGATGACGCTCGGCGAGGAGCCCGCCGCGCACCTGGGACTGAACGTGGAGCAGACGAAGAAGCTGTTCTTCCTGGTGGCATCGCTCATGACCGGCGCCACGGTGGCGGCGTGCGGGCTGATCGGCTTCGTCGGGCTGATCGTGCCGCATATCGCGCGGCTGATCATGGGGCCGGACCACCGGCGGCTGGTGCCGGCCGCGGCGCTGGCCGGGGCGACGTTTCTCGTCCTCGCCGACAGCTTCGCGCGCAGCGTGCTGCCGGTGGAAATCCCCATCGGCGTAGTCACTGCGTTCCTGGGCGGACCTTTCTTCCTGTTCATCCTGCGGCGCAGGACGTCGCCCTATTGGAGGTAGCCGTGCTCTCGGTCAAGAACGTCAGCGCCGGATACGGCCGGAAGCTCGTGGTGCGCGATGTGACGATGCGCGTGGCCGAAGGCGAGTTCGTCGGGCTGATCGGCCCGAACGGCTCCGGCAAGACCACCCTGCTGCGCGTCATCAGCGGCGTGCTGGCGCCGTCCGAGGGCGAGGTGCTGCTCCGCGACGCCCCGCTCCGGACGATCGGCAAGCGGCGGCTGGCGCAGATGATGGCCTGCCTGCCGCAGGAGCTGGCCTCGGACCTGGCGTTCACGGTGCGGGAGATCGTGCTGATGGGGCGCTCGCCGCATCTTTCTAGGATCGGCCGCGAGACGCGGCAGGATTCCGAGGCGGCCGAGAAGGCGATGGCGCTGGCGGACATCGCGGACATCGCGGACCGTTTCATGACCGAGATCAGCGGCGGCGAGCGCCAGCGCGCGTTCATCGCGATGTGCCTGGCGCAGGAGCCGCAGATCCTGCTGCTCGACGAGCCGACGAGCCACCTGGACGTCGGCCACCAGTTGTCGCTGCTCGACCTGGTCAAGCGGCTGAACCGCCGGAGCGGAATGACCGTCGTCGCGGTCTTCCATGACCTGAACCTCGCCTCTGAGTACTGCGACCGGCTGCTGCTGCTCCACCAGGGCCGCGCCGAGGCGCTCGGCTCGCCGCAGGAAGTCCTCACGGCGGAAATCATCCGGCGGGTCTACCAGGCCAAAGTCCTCACCGAGCCGAACCTCGTCTCCGGCAAACCGCACATCGTCATCTCCGCCGGGACAGACTAAAGTTGCTTTCATGCCCCGGAATTATTACAAGGCGTTTCAAACACGGCTGACCAAATCGGTCCTGCGATAAACCGCTCAGAATCGTCGTTTCCGTCAGGAATATCCCCACCTACTCAATTACCCGTGTTGAATTCTCTCAACATAGGGGATTCTCCTATGTTCGTCTAGGTTTTTCCTCTATTCGGCGTCAATCAGGGTCCGTTTGGTGTAGGGGCAGCGCAACACTCCCTCATTCCGCATTAAGACCACGATCTGCGAGATAGCACCGTGTTTATAGGCCAACACTATGGTTGTGGTGAAGGCAGCAGTCTCGGCATAGCATTTGCTGAACCAAAATTGAGCAGATTGGCCAATCCTTACCGCCAAGGATATGGCAACATCTTGTGCGCACTGAACTTGCGCCTATTCTTTGGAAAGGGAGGATTTTGCCGATGCGCAGATTATGTCTCACGCTTTCGGTTGCAGCTCTCCTCAGCCTCATTGGCCGGTCGTCGTTCGCAACAAGCATCTTCGTCGAGAGCGATGCATCAACCCTTTGTGCCGCGGTGTCCTCCGGGGTGCCGACAACCGCGGAGCTTACGAAACTCAACGGCGGAAACACGGCCGGCCTGACGTTCCACACGGTCTTTCCAGGCGCGCAAGGGACGTTCACGCCTGTGCCGCCTGGCGCTCCGGCCGGCACTGAAGTCGTCAGCATCCCTCTCATCGTGTCGAGCGTGAGCCCGAGCGGTTTCTTCGAAGTTACCTTTGACCTGCCGAGCGTGTTCGAGGACGTTCAACTGACAGGCGTCGCCAACGCCGACGACAAAGGCCGGGCCTTCTTGAACGGCCACGCCATTTCCCCCGCGTTGTCCGCCACCGGTCACATTGACGAATTCGATAACGTTGGTTTCTCGACCTCCGACGCCTCTTACTTCGAGCCGGGTGAAAACGTCCTGCTCATCGCCGACGACAACACAGGCGGCCCAAGTGGTGTAGCTTTTTATGCCGACATCACCTACAACACGGTTCCTGAGCCGGCGACGATGACGCTGTTCGGGCTGGGACTTGCCGGGCTGATCGGCCGCCGGATACGCCGGAGCAGCGGCAGGTAAGCGACCTTCGTTCTTTCGATGTGCGCCTTCTCGCGCCGCGCGATGTTCCACAGGAATATCGCGCGGCGCTTTTTTGTCGGCGAGTATTCCGGGTAAATAATACATCTCTTGTCAACCTTGCAAAGGTTTGTATGAACCTTCGCAAGTTTTTCCATTTTGTGCCATCCTGAAGGCTGCCGCCCGTCGAGAGTCTCTCTTCGAGCCTGAGCCTCGGAGCCGCAGCGCCGAAGTTGCGGGCGAAATCCCTTCTCAGTTACAATGATGGGCGATGCGGCCTCAAGTCCCTTTGGCCGAATCCGGCCTCGTTCCAGGAGACCACGGTTTGGAGCTGTTCGGCGACTTTTCGCGCGTGCTGTTGAGCATCCTCTTCGAGGCGCTCCCTTTCGTGCTCCTGGGATCCCTGGTCAGCGGGGTCATGGAGGTCTTCCTTCCGTCGGAAGTGCTGACGCGGATCCTGCCGAAGAACCGCTTCCTGGCCACGCTCAGCGGCGCGCTGGCCGGGCTGGCGCTGCCGATGTGCGAGTGCGGCGTGATCCCGGTGATGCGCCGGCTGATCCGCAAAGGCACGCCGCTCAATGTCGCCCTGGCTTACATGCTCGCCGCGCCGGTGGTCAATCCGATCGTCATCCTCAGCACGATGGTCGCTTTTCGCTCGATGCGGCCGCTGACCGTGACGGGATTGCGCATGGGCATGGGCCTGGTCATCGCCATGATCACCAGCGGCGTCGTGACGATGTTCGCGGGAACGAAGGCGCACACGATCGAACTGAAGGCGCCGGCGGCCGCGCGGCCGTCGTGGCGGCAAGGATCGCGCGAGGCGCTCGGTCACGCGGGCCGGGACTTCATCGAGATCGGCGCGTTCCTGGCGATCGGCGCGGCGATTTCCGCGGCGCTGAACGTCCTCGTCGAGCGCAAGATCGTCGTCCAGTTCGCCGGTCAGAACGTCATGGCGACGGTGACGATGATGGCCATGGCGCTCGTCCTGAACCTGTGCAGCGAGGCGGACGCGTTCGTGGCGTGGAGCTTCCGCGATTTCTCGATCTCCAGCCGGCTGGCGTTCCTGGTCCTCGGGCCGATACTCGACATGAAGCTCATCGCCATGTACACGCGCGTCTTCCGCCGGCGGACGATCCTGATCCTGTGCGCGTGCAGCGTGGCGCTGGTCTTCACGGCGACCATGCTGCTCAGCAACCTCTGGCCCGAACTCGCCAAGCCGAGCCCGCTGACGGACGCCGCCCGGCAGGCGCAACAGCAGCAGCCGGCGCAGAGGTTGCAGCCATGAACCACCATACGATCCATCGCGTCGTCGGCGCCGGCCGCGTGGCGGTCATTCTCGTCTGGGCGGTCTTCCTCGCATTCGCCTGGTATACGACGAAATACCCGCACGCGGGAAAACCCGGCCGGCTGGGGATCATCAATCCCTCGTACCGCTGGCTGAGCCTGGCGTCGGCGGCGACGTTGATCCTCGTCAGCGCCGCCCTGCTGCCGGCGCGGCGGGACGAGCATGAGCATCACCCCGGCGGCGGCTCCGACCGCGAAGGCGACCACGATCACGAAGAGCACGAAGCCGCTTCGCCCGGCGAGCTGGTCTTCCAGGCGCTGTTCCTCGCCCCGATTGTCCTTTCCTTGTGCAGCACCGGCAGCGGGCTCAGCGGCGCCAGCCTCTCGCGGCGCGGAGTCCATGAGATCCAGTTGCCGCAACAGACTCAAATCCGCTCCGCGGCGCCGACCGCGCGCGCGCCGGCGGTCCTGGCCGAACCGATAAAGCCTGCAGGCGCGGAATCCGAGGAAGTTCAGCCGCCGTTGTCCATGGCGGACCTCTACGAATACCTGCTCACGGGCGCGCCGGCGCAGTGGGTGGGACGGCCGGTGGACGCGATCGGCCAATACTTCGTGGACGAGCGCTGCAGCGCGAACCAGTTCGTCGTGACCCGCATCGTGGTCACCTGCTGCCTGGCCGACGCTGAGGTGATCGGTGTGCGCGCCCAGTCGCCAGAGCTGTTCAAGCCAAGCGCCGCAGTGAATTCCTCTCAGAGACCGCAGGCGCCCGGCAAGCCGCTTGCTCGCGTGGCCAGGCTGGGGCCATGGATCGAAGTGCGCGGCAAGCTGCAGGCGTTGAACGACCGGTTCGGCAACCCGGCGCTCTTCATCGGTGACGCTACCGTCTCAGAAGTTCCTCCGCCCGACGATATCCTGCTCTACCCGCGCCGCCGCAAAATGCCCTGGTGAAAGCGGCGGCCGCAGATAGCACGCTATTCAGCCGGCCGCGCGAAACTCTCCCGAAGCATCAGGGCCGCCCCGAACAGGTAAATCGGCAGCCACGGTATCCAGCTCACCACGTGGCATGCCAGCGAACGGTCCGCGGGGACCTTGAATGCAGCCAGCAGCCCGACGAACGCCACCTGCGGCAGTCCCAGGCCGGAGAGGCCGATGGGAATCATGCTCGCGACTTCCACCGCGCACATGATCCAGAGGATGCGGACATACCAAACCTCATTGAGGCCGACGCCCTCCGCGCCTATGGCGATCAGGCAGAACAGAGGGCCGAAGTTCGCCACGAACATCCGCGCGACGTTGGCCGCGAGCGCGCCCAGCAGGCTCGGCCCGTGCGAGCGATAGGTCTCCAGCGATTCCAGGATTTTTCGCAGCGCGTCGTGCAGCCGATGCGGCATCAGGCCATGAAGCGACTGCACGTGAAAACGCTTGAGCCGGCCGGTGAGCCCCGTGGCGAGCATCAGCAACAAGATCAGCGTCGGGAGAGCCCCAATGATGAGCAGCGGCACGATCCAGGCGCGATGCTCCTGCGCGGCCTGCACGTCCAATGCCAGCGCCAGCGCGCCGACGCCGCAGATCGCGACGACCTTCAGCGCCGCATTGAGCGACAGCGCCACGAACATCTGCGCGTGCAGCTTGTCCGGCCGCGCCAGCCGGTACCACGCCACCGCGCCGCCGCCCACCGTGCCCGGCAGGAACAGCGATACGAAGTTGACGACAAGCGTCGTCCTCGCCACGGCCCACCAGCCGCCGCTGAACCCGACGGGCCGGACCAGCAAGTAGAGCTTGAGCGCGTCGAGCATGATCGCGCAGACGGCGACCGGCACGGCGGCGAGCACCCACAGGTATTCCGCGCCGGCGAGCGCCGACCAGAGCCGCGAAGGCTTGGCGATGACGACCAGGCCGGCGATCATCGCCAGCACGAGGACCAGGCGCAGCCACCAGCCGACGCGCTGCCATGTCCAGCTCACGAGAGGTCCTTCTTCAAAGCGATATCGCGCACGAGGCCGACAATGCGGTTGGCCTCGGACGCGCGATCTCGGAACCATGCCTGCACGCCCCGCTCGTAGGATCGCCAGGCGTCCTCATCCGTCAACAGCATGCGCGCCGCCTCCACGAGCCGCTCGAAGTCCCCGCCGCAGACGATGCCGGCGTTCCGCTCCGCCAGCGAGCCGCCTGAATCCACAGAGAGAGAGAGAATGGGCATCCCGGCCTGGGCGGATTGGACGAAAGTCTGAGGGAAGACGCCCTCCGAGGAACTCGTCGAGACAAAGATGCGATGTTGTGCGAAGAGCGCGTTGGCCTCGTCGAAGGGCAGGCCTTCGTAGAGCATAAGATTGTCCGGCGCGCGTCTTCGCAACCGCGCGATGTCCTGGCTCGGATCGGGCTGGCAGACGAGGGTGAAGGAGTGACCCGGCAGCCGCGCTGCCAGGTCAACGAAAATGTCCGCGTGCTTGCCCACCGCGTCGCGGCCCACCCACAGCGCGCCCGCGCGCGGTCCCTCTGCCGCCGGCGGCGGTGGCGGCAACGGCGCGGGAAAGATCACCGCCGCGCGGCCATACGTGCGCCGGAGAACCTCGGCCTGCTGCGCGGTATCGCAGGAGAGCGCGCGGGCGTGACGCATGGCGAACTCGTGAAAGCGTCGGGCGAGGGGCGACAACGAGCTGTCGGGCTGGCCCGAGCATTCCTTGTCGCTGGCGCTGCGGCACATGTGCAGATGAGTTCTCCCCGCCGCAAACGCCGCGAAACTCACCAGGCCGTTGACGCCGCTGGCGCTCTGCGTGATATACAGGTCGTGCCGCCCCGCCAGCAGGCGCCAGACCAGCCGCGCCAGTTGCGCCGCCGTGAAGTGAGGACCCGGCGACATGCGAATCACGGGGCGTATCGTCATGCCCGGTTCGCGGCGCACCGGCTGGCCGATGTCCGCCACGTAGAGCGTCACCTCGAACCCGCCCGCCTGCGCCAGAAGCCGGGCGATCTGGAGCGACTCCAATTCCGCGCCGCCGAACGGAAATCGGCATCCCGGCTCCGTGAGGGAGCACGCGGCCAGTGAGATAATCCCAACGGAGATCGGAGAATCAGGGCGCTTCATCTTTCGCAGGCGATCCTCTTCAGGGGCTGAAATTCATGCGTAGCGTAGGTTCCCTGGGAAAAAGAGTCAAGTGGGCGAGGTTCAGGGCCTCGCGCAAGCGGTTGCGCGCTCTCTTCTGCCGCCCGTTTGTCGGCTATATCCTGTCGCAGTATACTGCCGCAGGATATAGCCGCCCGCTTTAACGCGAACGGGCTTGGGGCCGCGAACGTCTTTGGCTTTCTTCGCGCTCACTGTCTCCGCTCGTCCCTCGGCTATGTTCTGTCACGGTATACCTCCGTGGAATATGGTCACCCGCTTCCGCGAAAAATGGACTTGGGGCCGCGTACCGCTCCGGCTTTCGCCGATCGGCCACGCCGCATGCGTTTTCCTTATCATTTCTTCAACGCCTTTCCCCGCCGGCGATCGGGGAGCGGAAGAAATGTCACAGCGGAACCGACGCATTTTACGCCCGCGCCGTTATTGTTCTTGACAGTGGGATTCACGGCGGATAGATTCCGCTGGTGTGTGTCGCTGGATTCCGAGAATAACCCGCTGCCCACGGAGGTCCTATGTCAAGGATAGCCGCCTTCACCGCTTTGTTGATCCTGCTTGCGCCCTCGGCGCTGTTCGCGCAGACGCCTGAAGGCCCGGGCACGTGGGCCTTTCAGCCGGCTCGGGACGAGTTCCGGCCCGATGCGTTGCTGGACCTGCGCTCGCTCAACGAGAAACAGGCCGGCGAATCGGGGTTCGTGAAGGTGGATGCCAACGGCGATTTCGTCCTCGGCAACGGCGACCCGGTGCGGTTCTGGGCGGTCAATACGAACGTCGGGCGCGATAAGCCGTTCCACGCCCGGCCGCTCTGGTCGGAGGCCGAGCCGGACCTGGCGCATCACGCCCGGTTCCTGGCCAAGCGCGGCGTGAACATGGTCCGGTTGCACGCGCACCTCGACCCCGGGCCCAAGGGCAAGCTGACGGAGTTCGATCGGGCCGAGCGCGACTGGATCTGGCGGGCAGTCGCCGCGATGAAGAAAGAGGGCATCTACGCGACCATCTCGCCGTTCTGGGCTGAGGGCTCCAGCGTCGGCCCGAGCTGGGGCATTCCCGGCGTGACGAAGGAGCAGAGCGCCGCCAGCCTGCTCTTCTTCGACCCGACGATGCAGGAAGGTTACCGGGCCTGGCTGAAAGCCCTCTACGCCGAGACGAACCCTTACACCGGCATCCCGCTGGCGAAGGACCCGGCGGTCGCGATCATCCAGCTTCAGAATGAGGACAGCCTGCTGTTCTGGACGTTCAACAGCATCCAGGGCGAGCAGCGGCGACGGCTCTCCAGGCTGTTCGGCGATTTCCTCAAGAGCAAATACGGCTCGCTGGACAAGGCGAAGCCGGCGTGGGGCGGCGCCGACAACAAGGATGACGACCTCGCCGACGGCGTCGTCGCGCTGGACAATATCTGGGAACTGACCCAGGAGCGCAGCGGCGCGCGGGCCCGGCGGCTGGCCGATATGACCGAGTTCCTCAGCCGGACGATGGACGACTTCAACCGGAAGATGGAGAAATTCCTCCGCGAGGAACTCGGCTGCAAACAGCTCATCAACGCGGGCAACTGGCAAACGGCCGACATGGTCAAGCTCAACGATGCGGAGCGGTGGAGCTATACGGCCAACCAGGTGCTGGCGGTCAACCGCTATTTCGACGGGATTCATATCGGCAAAAACAACGGCTGGGCGATCGAAAACGGAGACCAGTTCACGTCGCCCTCGGTGCTCCTCGAGCCGAGGCAACTGCCGGTCAGCCTCAAGCTGGTCAAGGGATTCCCGATGATGGTCACCGAGTCCGCCTGGGTCATGCCGGACGCGCACGCGAGCGAGGGGCCGTTCCTGGTGGCGGCTTACCAGTCGCTGTCCGGCGTGGACGCCTACTTCTGGTTCGCCACCGACACCGACGAATGGACTCCGCCGCAGTCGGCCAACGGCTACATGCCGTCGCAGGGCAAATGGCTGTTCGCCAACCCGGACATGCTGGGCGGTTTCCCGGCGGCCGCGTTGATGTATCGCATGGGCTACGTTCGCCGCGGAGAGCCGGTGGTGCACGAGGAGCGGTCGCTGGAGAACATTTTCCAGCGGCGCGACCCGATCATCGCGGAAGGCGCCGGGTTCGATCCCAACCGCAACTCCGGGAACATCGCCCCGGACTCGTCGGTCAAGGGAGGCGTCAACCCGCTGGCATTCCTGGCCGGCCGGGTGGAAGTCGTCTATGGCGGGCAGCCGCAGGCCAGCAAGGTGGCCGATCTGAAGCCGTTCATTGACGAACCGAACAAGGAAGTGCGCAGCGTCACCGGCGAGCTGACGTTCAACTACGGCAAGGGCTTCTGCCTGCTGAACGCGCCGAAAGCCCAGGGCGTCGCGGCGTTCTTCAAGAACCGGAAGGACTTCAAGACTGACGACGTCGAGATCGCCTCCGACAACGATTACGGAACCGTGCTCGTCGTCTCGATGGACGACAAGCCGATCCGCGAATCCGGCAAGCTGCTCGTGCAGACGACGACGCAGTGCCGGCCGACCGGCTGGCGGGAGAAACCGGTCACGATCAAAGTGAAAGAAGGCACTTTCCCCGGCTTCGAGGTCGTCAATTTCGGCAAGGCGCCCTGGCAGGTGACGCGAGCCCGAGTCACGCTGACCATCCACAACCCCAGCCTGGCCAAGGCGACGGTGCTTGACGCCAACGGCAATGCCGCCGGGGAAGCCAAGTTGGAGAGACGAGGCGACGAGGTCGAGTTCAGGTTTCCGGAAAACGCCTTGTACGTCATCCTCCAATGACGGACCGTCTCGAAGATTCAGTTGGCATGTTCGGGAATGCCATGAAATGACTTGAAGTGGCTGTGCATCCGGATTATGCTGATGAGATGCCTGCAATGAAGAAAGAATACGACTTCTCAAAGGGCCAACGCGGCAAGTTCTGCCGGCGTGACGCACGCTTCAATCTGCCAATCTATCTTGAAAAGGACGTGCGCAAATTCGTCGAGGGGATTGCAGGCAAGAAGAAGCGGGACGTATCCACGGTCGTAAACGACCTTCTCAAGTCGGACATGCGGCTTGCGAAAGCCATAAAGTGAGATGGTCGCGGGCACCCGCTCTTCGCAGCTCCGCTGCTTCGGCGGGCGGAGAAGAGTCGGGCTGGGTATGATGTTCATGCAGAGGAAGGCTGAGACATGGGCAAGCAGTATCAGGAATTTGCGATCAACTACTATCAGGACGCAGACGGCATTTTCACCGCCCAGGTTCCCGCCATTCGCGGCTGCGTAGCTTCAGGGAGGACGCTTGAGGAAGCCTACCGGAATGCGGCGGATGCCATCGAGAGTTGCCTGGAGGCGCGCGCCAAAGTGGCGGCAACGGCCCCGCTGTCCATGCTAGTCCCGAGCGCCCTCCTCGTTGGCCCGCAACCTTTCAAGAATCATCGCAGCAACTTCAGGCGCTGAAAATTGTTGGATGTCAATATAACCGTCAATTCCGTATAGGCCATCTATTTGCGCTTCGTCAAAGCGGAAGAACATAATGGCAGAACTCTCACGTTTCTTCATCAGGTCTCGGATAGGCCGCCACTCAAGCCCACACCATTCTTTCTTTTGATAATCGGCACAAAGGAACACGGCTATCAACTCAGATTGCTCGTGGTATAGACGCTGTAAGTACGTGTCGAGATTAGGGCGCGCAAACTCCGGTTTGTGATATTTATCGTAAAGGATCCGTTTCCTTCCCAATACTCTACCAAGGTCTTCCGCGACCATCTGCACGAAAGCGCGCCGCTCGCCGGGAAAGGATAGACCGACTGCAAATCTCTTTCTCTGCTTGGCATCCTCTTTGCACGACGCTGGCGCTACAGCGGCCGGCGGCGTTACGCATGGCGAAGGCGCGACGGCTTCGCGTTCACGAAGCGCCTTACTGAACTCCCGTAAATTTTCCAGAATCGGGCCGGCCTGGGCTGTAGGCTTTGGTAGTATGCCGAGTTCTCTCCGAATCCCTGGCTCCCAATCAGCCGCCCGCCGATAATCCGAAGCGAGAAGCGAAAGCCCGCAAAAAAAATCTTCAATGTCGGAAGTCCCAGATTCCCCCCTCACACAAGCAAGAACCTTATCCAATTGGCGTTGCGCTCGCGTCCGCCGCACCTCGTCCATATCATCTTCACTGACAACGCTGTACTCAGCCGCCGGAAGGCAGCTATGTCTAGGTTCTTCTTTGAAGTGTGTTGCCAAGCGGTCGGCGATGGCCTTGGAATCGGTAACATAGAAGACGTGGGGCATTCCAGGGATGTCGGGAACCTTATCCATGCCTCTTCCCTGCATCTGGGGAACCGGCGAACAGGCTATGAGGAGGTATCGCCCGGCGCTCCTTTCCTTGCTCATGCCTTCGCCCCCGCTTCGGCTACGCCCGGCCAAGCGTAAGCGTGGCTCTTGGCAATCGTGTAGTTGGCGTCCAGCGTCGGTTGCAGAAGGACGATCCGCGCCAGCCGGCGCGCCATCGCGGTCACTTCGCGGGCTTCTTCGGCCTTCAACGCGCGGCCGAGCAATTCCTGTTCGCGGTAGCTGAGCCACTTCTTGATAACCTGATACCCGCCGATGTAATACTCCCACACTTTCGCGGGGATGTTCTTCCAGTAGGCTACGTCATTCAGGTACACGTCTGTTGTGTCCGCGCCCAACAGCGCAATGGCCTTGCTCAGTGAAAGCCCGCGCGCTTCGGCGGCGTTGCGCAACGCTTCCAATTCGGCCTTGTCATACGGACGTTGCACAATCCGCCCCTTGGCCGGCATGGTGACACCTTCCTTGCCCGCGTGCCCCCAACCGGCGGTTACGGCGAGGTCCGCCGCGTCCGGGTCCAAATTGCCGCCGCCCACTTTCGTCAGTAAGCCTACGGTTCGGAAGATCGGCTCCAACTTGCCGGACGTGACGCCTGTTACTTCGGCTTCGGTATCGAGCAACGCCGCCAATTGCCGGCCCAAGGCGGCGGACGCTTCCAGCGTCTTGCGCGAATCGGGAAGCGGAATGCGCGGCCAGTCGCGCCGGATTCCGTCGGCGTTTTCGGCTAGGTACGCCGGGCTGTATCCCACGGCCAGGGCGTGAAGCCAGATTGTACCTGCCGCGTCCGCGCCGGCGTCAGGGTCATTGATTCCCAATCCGGCCAGGTACGCGCGCGCGGCGGAGGAAAGATTCGCCGTCGGCTCGGAAGGCCCACTTGCATCATGGAATAGTCCCTTTGCTCTCCCGGCCTCCTTCTGCAAGCGGATCGGCACGAAATAAGCGTCTGTGTGCAGAACGTGTTGGTCGGCGATATGGCCAACCAAGTGGAAAGTCGCGCCATCCGGCGCCTTCGCCGCGTGGCAGCGGATCAGAAGAAACCTGTTTCCATGCCACGCTTGAGCCAGAAGTTCCGGGCGCACGCGGTTCCACAAGTTAGCGATTCGCTCAATATACGCCCACCGCAGGTCAAATGGTTTGAAAAGAAAACGCGCGATGTTGCTGTCCCGGAATCCGCTCGCGGTCAACAATCGCTTGCGAACATCGGCCGCGCAGAATCCGGCCGCATCGGTTGTCAGCCCGGCGTGTAGGCGGGCAACATCTTCAAGTGCAACATTGGCGGCATAGTATGCCTTCATCCGGTCCGCAATGGTTTCTTTCTCAATTGCGTGAGTTCCTTGCTTCCTGTTATCATTCAATCCAAGCAAAGGTTCAGCTTCCGCCAACTCTACAACGGCGGGCCACGCCAAGTATCCTGTTGCGGTTTCGATTGGGCGGAATGAATAGGCATTCTCATTACGTGGCTCGGCTTGCGTGTAGGCTGCATCAAATCGCTTAGCGTCCAAGGTGGCAAGTAGCTGGTGACGACGTTCTTCGGCTTTTGCCGCTTCCACGTCGTTTCGGAAAAGGACTTGCGCCTGCCCGCCAGCCTTGCGCGGCTTGCCGGTCTTGACCCATAGCGACGTTGCTACCCCCTGTTGTATGCCAGAAGAAAAGCCTCGAATCGCAAAGACGGTTTCACTCGTGCGTCCGTCCGAAGCGTACTCGGAAATCCTGCGGTCGCCGTGAAGGTTCTCAATCCAGAAGCGGTCGAAGGAATCCAGCAGGTGCTTGCGAAGGACCACAAACGACGGCTCACCCGTCCAAGATTGATTAGAGATGAAGGACACAACGCCCTTGCCACTCATCTCAGCAATGCGCCTCTCGGCCAGGCGGAAGAAGCGAACGTACAAGTCGTCAAGGTAGTTCTTCGTTATCCCCCATTCCTTCAATCCCGCCTTGTACGGTTCAATCAGTCTTGCTTCTTCATCAAGTGCGACGCCTGCGAAACCGTTATATGGCGGGTTGCCCAGGACAACGAGTATCTTCCTGTCGCGCTTGACGTGTTCGGCGGCATCCTTTTCCTGTTGCAGTTCTTCCATGAACCCCAAGACAGTTTGCTTCGGCTCCTTGGGCGGTTCCCAGCCGGTCAGGGCATTGGTCAGGTACACACCGACGCGTTCATTGCTCTTGGCGGAGAGCGGAACGCCGAGTCTGTGAAGCAGCAATCCCAATTGCAAGTGCGATACGACGAAGGGTGCGGGGAGAATCTCAAAGCCGAATACCCGCGTCATGGCGGCCTTCTTCAAGTCCGAAGCAATCAGGGCGTCGCCGCCCTTGGCCTTCAGCGTTTCGGCAATCTTCTTCAGCACTTCCACCAGGTACGCCGCAGTGCCGCAACAGGGGTCTAGCACGACAACGTTGGGATCGGCCAAGCCGTCGGCCAGGCCCAATTCTTCGCGCAGGACGGTATCCACGCGAGCGACCTGGTATTGCACGATTTCGGGCGGCGTAAACCATACGCCCAATTCCTTCCGCAACTCCGGGTCGAAAGCTTCAAGGAACGGCTCATAGAAATACTGGACGGCATGTTCGCCCTGAAACTTCTGGAAGAAGACGGCGCGGTCCACGCGGTTCAAGGCCCCGGTTGTCCAGTCCAGGACTTCCACAAGCTCCAGGTCGCCCAACTTTCTGGGCGTGGCGATCTGTTCATACAGGGCGCGGATGAAGGGGACGCGCAAGGAAAAAGCGCTCTCATGCCAGTTGAAGGCGTCTTCGCGCTCCGGGCGCTCCCTATGCCAGAGCACCCAGGCCGAAAAGACGCCGTAGAAGATCGTCTGAACCAATGTTGAGCGGAAGAAATGCGCGCCCTTTTCCCCTGTGAACTTCATTCCCAGGGCTTCTTCAAGCGCGCCGCGCACGGCGTCCAGGGCGGACAAGTCCTTGTGGTTTTCGACGCGGGCCCTGGCGTCGCGCGCGTAGGAAGCCAGAAACCAGGCCAGGTCTTGCGGGGCGGACAGGGGCGCGACGGACAGCATAACGCGCTTCAGGTATTCGCAGAAACGCGCGCCTTGCGCGGCTTCCTTTTGAGCGTCCTTTTCCTCCGCTGCTTTGCGCGGCTGTGCAGCCAATTTCCAAAAAGCCGACGCAGACTCGGCCAGCGTGAAGCGTTCCGCTGGAAGCGGATTACTTTGAGCGTCTCGCCCAAGCAACAGGAAATCGCGGTAATTCGTCACGAGTACAACGCCGTACTTCGCGGAGTACCGCTTGACCTGTTCGCTTTCGGCAACCTTCGTCACGTCCTCGGCCGGGCCTTTGACTTCCACCACGCCACGGGCGGGAAGTTGGCCTTGCATCCCCGGCGCGGTACTCCGCGCCATTGGGTTTGGATCATTCTTGCGAATCTGGTCCGCCGTGAAAAGGCCGAAGTCCGGTAAGCCCGCGCCCGAATCAGCCGGCGTCTGGACGCAGCGGACCTTGGGCTTGAGGGTCTTGCCGATTTCGTCCAACAGATTCGACAAGGCAGGATAATATGACGTTTCGTCGGTAGCGGCCCCGGTATCGTGAATGTCGCGCATGTGCTTCAGGTAGGCTTCAAGCGGATTCGTCACGGCGTTGCACCCTCGCGTCTGCAACCTCGCGTGAAAAGCAGGCGGGGCGGAAAGCCGTGCGAGTTCCGACGGATCGGGTCGCGTTCCCTATCCGCCCCGTGTGAGGATTCTACAATTCCCCGCCCGAAAATGCTACCCGGCGTCAAGAGACAGGGCATGTTCCGGGGAAACCCTATTTCCTCCGCCTTCGCATGCCGCGAAAACGAGGCCTGGGCGATTGTCCCAGGCTGATACACGCGATTGGATTCGTTTTTTCAGATGGACTTGTCGCGCCAAGAGGTCGTTCGTCGGCCTTCGCGAAGCTGCGTCAATGGAGCGGGGATTTAGCGGCATGCGGGGGCCGATGCGGCATCATTCCGGCTCCTTACGGCGGCATTACGACGGCATGAAAGCGGCATGGTTGTAGTCCGGGGAAATAAACCCTATTTGCTCCGCCTTCGCGTGATGGCGTCAATGAAGAGGGGATTTGGCGGCATGCGGAGGCCGAGACGACATCATTCCGGCTCCTCACGGCGGCATGGCGACGGCATGAAAGCGGCATGACTATCAGAATGAGTCTGATTGTTCCACGTGAAACAATTTATAACTTATCTTATGTTCCTGATCCTGCAATGGCGGACTGCGGGCTGTTGAAAAAGGCCATTGCCGCGTCTTCGCCGCGTCATTCCCGCGAAAGCGGGAATCCAGATCATTGCGCGGTGGGGCGAATTTTGGATTCCCGCTTTCGCGGGAATGACAAAGCGACTTTTATAGCGGCCCTACTGCCCGCCGCTTCAGCCGATGGCCTCGCGGATGCGGTGCAGGGCGTGGCGGATTTTGTCGAGCGACGTCGCGTACGAAAGGCGCAGGAACCCTTCGCCGTATTTCCCGAACGCCGTCCCGGCGAGCGTCGCCACGCTGCCCTGGTAGAGTAATTTGTCGGCCAGCTCGCGCGAGGTGACGCCCAGTTCGCTGATGTTCGGGAAGACGTAGAACGCCCCGTGCGGCATGCAGCAATGGATGCCGGGGATGTCGTTCAGGCCCCGCACGATCGCGTCGCGCCGGCGACGGAATTCCTCCACCATCTTGCGAGCTTCGCCCTGGTCGCCCGTCAGCGCGGCGATGCCGGCCATCTGCGTGAAAGCCGCGGTGCACGAGTTGCTGTTGCTGATCAGGCGGCTGGTCCAGGCGGCCAGCTCGCGGCGCATCACGCCGTAGCCGAGGCGCCAGCCGGTCATGGCGTACGTCTTCGAGAACCCGTCGAGGATGACCGTGCGCTCCTGCATGCCGGGCAGCGAGGCGATGCTGACGCTCTCGCCCTCGTACAGAATCCGCGAGTAGATTTCGTCCGAGAGGACATAGCAGTCGTGTTCCTGCGCCTCGGCGGCCACGACCTCGAGGTCGGCCCGAGTCAAGACGCCGCCGCACGGATTCCCCGGCGAATTGAGGATGATCAGCTTGGTTCGCGGGGTCATGAGCGACCGGAATTCGTCCGGGTCAAAGCTGAACTGGCGCTCTTCGCGGAGCCGCATCGGCACGGGAACGCCGCCCACGAAGTTGATCATGCTTTCGTAGATCGGGAATCCCGGGTTCGGATAGATCACTTCGTCTCCGGGATTGAGGAGCGCCATGATCGTGAAGAAAATGATCATTTTGCCGCCGGGGACGACGACGATGTTCTCCGCGGTCACCGGGATCCCGCGCGTCCGGGCCACTTCTTCGGCGATGGCGCGCCGCAGCGCCGGGAGGCCGGCGGCGGGCGTGTAATGCGTGTAGCCTTCGTCGAGCGCGCGCTGGGCGGCATGCCGGATGTCGGAGGGCGTGTCGAAATCGGGTTCGCCGATTTCCATGTGGATGATTCTCGCGCCTTGGGACTCCAGCGCTCGCGCGCGCGCCAGGACGTCAAACGCCGTTTCCGTGCCCAGTTTTCGCAAACGGTCGGCAAATGGCTTCATGGCCGCCCTCCAGTCCACCCGTTACCGACTTATGTATAACGAACTGGGCGGCGAGGAGTCAATGCCAATCTTCGGGCCAGAGAGAATGGATGAGAGCGGGCGGCTTGAGGAGGGTTCGAGCTTCGGTATTTTCCGTGCGGCTAATTCCGCATGACCTTGACGGTTTCATGCAGCACGGTCTCGGGATCGAGGTCGCTCAGAATGAATTTCGAGACGCCCGCGCGGCGCGCCTCTTTCGAGAGTCCCTTGACCTTGGGAGCGTTGAACATCACGACCGGAACGTGCGGATCGGATTTCTTCAGGCTTTTGACGAGTTCCCAATCTTCCCCGTGACCGACCTTCGCGCTGAGGATGACGACGCTCATGTACCGTTCCGCGATGATGGCAAGGCCGACGGTCCCGGAGAGGGCAATTTCCGCCTCGTAGCCGGATTGAACAAATTGCTCTTGCAATCTGTCCACCGTACGCCGATCCTCGTCAATGATCAGAACTCTGCGCCGGGTGATCAAACGAACCTCCGGAAGAGAACATAACCTTCGACGGACGCCCACAGAACCCCTATCTCTGTAGGAATTTACATGACGCATTGTATCAGGAAGAGGTTGCCCTGTCAATCATTTTTTTGTGGCTCGACTACAAAAACGCTGGACTCAGTTGTAAGGCGCGTTGTACCGGCATGTTATGATACGGCGCTTTTCGAATCCAACGGCATGGATCTTGCTGGCGCGGCCAGTTATTTCGTCTCGAAAGATCCTTTTTCGTCGCCAGGAGATTTTCGGTTCGAAGGAACACAGGGAAGCTACCGAGTCATAAATGGAACAGGCTTCGCTTCAAAATGGAACAACATTTTTCTCAGCACTTTTCTTTTCGTAAAGCAATTCATTTTTTTCGACCATCGTCTTGACCGAGAATTCGCGCTCAACGCGCTCACGCGCGGCCGCACCGAGTCGCCGGCGCAGCGCCGCATCGCGCAGAAGCCGCAGGATGCGCTCCGCCAGCGCGGCTTCGTCGGCGGGCGGCACAAGGAATCCGGTTTCGCCTTCGACAATCAGTTCCGCGCAGCCGCCTACATTCGTGGCCACCGCGGGCTTCCCGCAGGCCATAGCCTCAAGGATCGCATTGGGCATTCCTTCCCAGGACGATGGCAGCGCGATGAGGTCCATCCTCGCGAGGAGCGGCCGAGTGTCGGACAGCCATCCCAACCAGCGTACGCTGCTCGAGAGGCCCAGCCGGTCAGCTTCCGCCCTGCACTGCGTTTCCAGCCGCCCGGTTCCGGCGAAGGCGAATACCGTTTGCGGGGCCTCGCGCACCACTCGCGCCGCGGCCCGCAGAAGCAAGAGCGGGTTCTTCTGCCGGTCCAGCCGTCCGACAAAAGCCACCATCAGCACGCCTTCCGGCAGGCGCCACTCCGGCGGCGGCGCCAGCACCGGAGCATCGCAATCGGATGGGTCCACGCCGTTCGGCACCACCACCAGCTTGTGCATCGGCACATGCGCGCGCCGATGGGTGTATTGCCGCGCCGATTCCGAAACACACGTGAAGACGTCCGTCAGCCGCTGCGTCAGGAATTCGACCCAAACGTGCCGGAGCCGTGGCTCCTCGACCCGGATGGACGCTATTTTTGTGCCGATTCCCGACCGGATTGCGACCAGACTGCCGACAAAGTTGGCATGGAACAGGAATGTGTGCAGCACATGCGGCCGGTTCGCGCGCAGCGCCCGGCGCAGCCGCAGCCACGCGCCGAGATCCCACCAGCCGCGCATGTCAATCGGGATGACTTCGATCCCTTTTTCCTTGAGCCGACCGAAGATCGGGCCGCGGCCGGAGAGGCATGCGACGATCGGCTCGAACCTCCGCCGGTCCAGGCGCGTGGCCAGCTCGTACAGCGCCTTCTCCGCGCCGCCGATTTCCAGTTCCGTAATGAGATAGAAAATCCTTCGCATGGCTGTACCCTTTCCGCGCCGCCGGAGATTGTAGCAGCCCGCGCCGAGCCGGACAATTGCCAGCGCGCGTCCAGCGGCTATAATAGAGCGCGTGCAAGACATCATCGAGAAATTCGAGGCGACGATTCGGCGGCATAACCTGCTGCCTGACCGCGGCTGCGTCGTCATGGCGGTCTCCGGCGGGCCGGACTCGTTGGCGCTGCTCCACCTGATGCGCGAGGTCCGGGACCGGAGCCATCCGCGGCTCGCGCTGCACGTGGGGCATCTGCATCACGGCATGCGCGGCGCGGCGGCGGACGAGGACGCGCAGTTCGTCGCGTCGGAGGCCGCGCGGCTGGGCGTCGCCTGCACCATCGAACGCACGGACGTGCCGGCCCTGGCCGCCGAGCGCCGGCTGGGAATCGAGGTCGCCGGCCGCGAGGCGCGCTATGAATTCCTGACGCGGCTGGCGAAATCGCTCGGCGCGCGCGACATCGCCTTCGGACACCAGGCGGACGACCAGGCCGAAACGGTCCTCATGCGCGTGATGCGAGGCGCGGGTCAGCGCGGGATGGGCGGCATCCCTTATGTCCGCCCGGTCGCCGACGCGCCCGGGATCCGCGTCGTCCGTCCCCTGCTCGACTGCTCCCGGCGCGAAATCGTTCAATTCCTCCGCCGGCGCGGACTGCGCTCGCGGCTGGACTCGACGAACCTCTCCCGGAAATACCTTCGGAATCGCCTGCGCCGCCTCGCCATTCCCGAAATGAAGCGCGACTGGGGCGGGCGGCTGACGCCGGACCTCTGCTCGCTCGCGGCCCTCGCGCAGAGATTCCAGGCGCGGTCGGACGCGATTCGAGCGGCGCTCCAGTCGCAGAACTCCGTGCGCGTGACGAACGGGTACGTCGAGACGGAGTCCGCCTGGCTGCGCCGCATCCCGCCGGCGATGCTGCCGGACCTGGTTCAAGCCTGGATGAAAGAGGCTGATCTGTGGCGGAAGATGCTGTCGGCCGGCGAGTACGAGCGAATCGCCGCACTACTCGCTCGCGGCCGCGGGCGCGTCGCCCTCTCCGGCGCCGTGCTGGCCTGCGTCTGGCGGCGATTATTCATCCTCTGCCCCGCGCCTGCTGCGGCGCGCGACCGCCGCAGCCCTGAGCGCAGTCGAAGGGCCGGATCGTCCGAGATGGAGTATCGCGTCCAACTCAATGTGCCGGGCCGCACGCGCATCGAGCCGCTGGGCGGCATCATCGAGGCGGAAATTCTCGAAGCGGGAAAGGAACTGATCGCCCGCAATCGAGCGACGCGGGACGGATTCGAAGAATTCCTCGACATGGAGAACGTGGAACTGCCGCTAGTCGTGCGTTTCCCGCGTCCCGGAGACCGCATGCGGCCGCTGGGCGCGCCGGGCAGCCGAAAACTTCAAGATATTTTCACCGACCTTCACGTACCGCCGTGGCTCCGAACGCGGACCCTTCTCGTCACCGTCGAGGATCGCCCGATCTGGATCGTAGGCCGCCGCATCGCCGACGCCGTGAAGCTCACGGATGGAACGCGCAAAGTCCTGCGGCTGAAATTCGTACCGAAAGGATGAATTTGTTTCTCACCACCACCGGCGCTGCAAGAGCAAGCAGCACCTTGATATCCGTCAGAGAATGCATATCATGACGCCATAAGGGTATGGGACATTCAAATAATTATCCGTTGCACAGAGGGATGGGACTTCGATGCCTGAACCATGGTCAACGATCTCGTGGGGGCGGCTGTCTGGCACTTCTGGGAGTTTCTGTTCTGCTCCTGATTTACGGTGCTTTTCGGTATTACAGTATGACATTGGGCCTCCTGTGTTTGGCCCTTGTCGTATGGCCCTTAGCCGGTGAGTTCATCGAGCTTTGGGCGCGGCTTTACGTCCGAGAATCTATGCATTTCGGCCAAACCAATTTCCTCGGCATTTGGCAAGAAACGCCCGGTACATTCCTAACAAAGGTTGCGGTTGTGGTCTGGATAATTCAGGCGCTGTTGGTTCTGGCCGCATCCATATCCGCGGTGAGATTGGTTCGCAAAGAGAAGGATAATACCGTTTCCCGGAAGTACGATGGGTTTAGCAGCCACGAGGATTGCTAACGGGCATCTGTAGAGCAGATGCATAGCCGTTTCACCGAATGTTCCGCAAAGGCATTCAGTCCCCCGATTTTCCACTCCGTCACGGTGTCTAACCCACGCGCGTGATCCACGGTATTGGACGCATGAGGTGAAAATGACACACCGCAAGGAATTCTTGCGCCCGACCGCGCTGTTCAATGCCATCGGAACTGCATTTCAGCGCGGCCCGGTCTATAAACTCATGTTTCCTTTTTACTTGACCTGATACAGATGCACATCCCACTCGTTGAACTGGTCCCGGAACGTGCCGACCGTCGCGCTGACGATGCGGCCTTCGCCGAGCACTTCGATCTGCGCGTAGCGGCGAAGACCGGCCAGGGTGAACGTGACGTCCGTGACGCCGGGCTGCGTCGCGACGGCAAAAACATAGGTCCTGCCGCGGCACTTCTTCACCATCGCCGCCACCGGCACGCTCGCATTCGAGGATTCCACCGTGAGCGCGCCGAGGACCGTGGGGCTGTTCAACACCGGCGCCAGTTGCATAATCTGGTGGTTGATCGCCGTGACGGCGGCCAGGTTCACCGGATCGTCCAGCAGGGCATGGTCGTCGAACGTGGGCAGGAACTGATGGACGAAATAAATGAGTCCCCTGCTTCCATTGACGAGGGACATCCAGACTTCCGCCCGGATCTCCTGGGGCGTGGCTTTGCCGGTCCCATTGATGTCCGTGCACTCGATGCAGTTCCAGACGGGTTTCGTTCCCCCGGAGTACGTGACCAGCCGCTCGACGCCCTGGCCGACGAGATAGAGCTGGCCGTTGACCGCAGGGTCGTCGTCCGCCACGGGGTAGATGTCGAATGAGGCGACATCGCATCCCTCGCAGTACAGGGGATAGTCCTCGTCGTGTCCGGTGCGCGTGCCGCGGCCGATGTAGCCGTCCCAGGCCACCCCTTGGCCGAGATTGAGGAACACCGGCCGGGTGGGATCCGCGGCGCAGAGCTGTTCGTATTCGGCAAGGATCGTGGAGGGCAATACGGGCGGCCCGTAACCATCGCCGGACGGAAGCTCCTGAGCGTTGTCCGGCTCATCGGGGTCTATCGTCCAGCCGACGATGGTCGGATCCATCAGATGGGCCAGCCCGACGTCGTTCTGGTCGCAGATGACCGGCATTCCGTATTGGGCCAGTTGCGTGAGCTGGTCCTCGGTCGGTCCTTGCCACAGGCCGAGGTAAAGGTTGATTCCCGCCTGCTGGTAACCGGGCGCCCAACTTGGATCCTGCAGCCAGACGGCGATGGGGAAGTACGTTTCGCTCTTCGGCAGCCCGTACTGCCACTGCTCATAAGCCCGGACAGCGATGGGGAAGTACATATTGCTCTTCGTCGGCCCGCTCTTCGACTGCGCATAAGGGGCGAGTTTCGTATTATCGCCGCCGAGCGCAAGCGTCCCGGCCAGCAACAAAGCTCCCGCTGCGAGAAGTCTCGGCCATGTCATCGCCGCTCCTCCTCTTCCAAGGCCGACCCGCTCCGGCAACCAGTTTCCAAATGGAGCAGTCTACGGGATTTCTCATTTAGCCGCCCTTCCTGGGGCCGCCGCGTTTCCCACGTGGTACTGTAGTCCTCGAAGTGGACCCTGTCAACTCCACCCCCGGTGACTTTCCGGCCTTGGAGGGCCCTCGACGACCCTGAGCCTGTCGAAGGGCTGCGCTCAGCATGGCGCGGGTTTTACTTATGTGGGCGAAAGTGAATCAGATAGCCTTTTCACCAAGTGTTCCTCAAAGGCATTCAGTCCGCCGCTCTTCCACTCCGTCGCAACGTTCATCTTCTTCGCGTTCGCATCTTCCAGGGTAAAACCCCATTTGGTTCTGATGCCGATGCACTCCAGCTTCAACCATTTGTCGGCGAAGGCAAGGTATATGGCAACGGTGTCGAAGAGGACTGAACTCGTCTGTTTCGCTTGTTTCTCCCAGACGGTGCCTTTTGACCAGCGCTGGTAACTCTTGATCAGCTCCTGCGTCAATGGGTCCTTGCTTGCTAATACCTTCTTGAACTTCTCACCTGCGAGCCGGACTACGCCGCAGGTATCCACCGGCGTTACGGTCATGTCCCATGCGGCTTGGAAAACTCTTGCGGCATCGTAGGCGTACGCGACTACGTTGTACTCTTCGTCCACCCTGCCGGCGAGCCCGTTGTAGCCCTTGCGCACGCTTCCCTGCATGCCGACGAACCTTGCCTTCCGCGCGATGCGCGGCTCGACATAGAGCGCCCTGGCGATATTCGGCGTCGGGCCGATGGAGATCAGCGTGACCTTTTCCTTCGAGCGCATGATGGTCTCGATCATCGCTCGCACGCCGTCCTGCATGACTCTGCCGGGATAATGCGCACGGTTCGACCCTGAGCTCACCGCCGAAGGGAGGTCAAGTTCGTTCGCGTAATCGTACAGCGTCTCTTTCACCGCGCCGAGAGGGATGCCGATGCCGATCGGCACGTCGGTCCTTCCTCCGGCCTTGAGCAACCTGGCGCAGAGTTTCGCGCGGTAGGTCGTGTCGCCTGTCGCCGTGGTGATGAGCTTCACGTCCAGCTCGGGGCACTTGAGCATATAGGCAATCGCCCAGGAATCGTCAATGTCGGTTCCAAGGTCCGTGTCGAGAATTACGGGTATCTTTTTCATGGTCAGTTCTCTGCTTGTAGTGGCGTCGTCAGGCGTTACTTCGTATGCCCTGACGGGCACACAACGAGCGGCTTCTAATCACCGGTCTTTGCAGAGGGCATGTACAGCCACAGGAAGATGTAGGCGATCAGGCCGATTCCGCCTGCGAACAGAAAAGTTAGAAACAGGACGCGCCATAACCACGAAGGAAGAGGAGTATATTCTCCGAATCCTCCGCAGATTCCGCCCAGCCTTGCGTCTTTAGATGACTTCCGCAGATCCCTCCACTTCCATTCGTGCGCCTCGGCCATTGCGTTCCTCCTTAATGCCAATTCCCCAGGCTCCTACGTCGCAACAACTCGTGTATATTGCGAAGGAGAGCATTTCAATGTGTTCTGCCCACGGAACATGACCCAGAAGTGCGCCGGACAAGCGAGTCGGCTCATGGAAGCCCCCAGCGTGACCGTGCCTTCGCATAGAGCATCGCGCCGAGGCCGCCAAGAAACAACCCCAGATAGAAGATGCAGAGGATGCCGCTCAGCGTGGGGTTGCTGCCCGAATCGGTCATGAACACAATCAAGAATCCTGCCAGCGCGACGATACAGGTCCCGCCACCGAACCGATAGGGACGCTTGATCTCCTTTTGCTTCGATGCGGCTTGAATGCTCTGCACGGTCGGCGTGCCGCAATGCGGGCAGGCCATTGCCTTTCTTGAGACCCTATGCCCGCATCCGTTACACCAGAGCAGTCCCCTGACCAATACTGCCCTAAGCAGGACAAATGCCAATCCGTATGCAGTTCCTACCAATGCTCCAAGCGCGATATCCGTCCTAATGTCAGAGCCGCTTCGTGGTAGGCCTGCCGGCCAAGTGGCTTGTGGCGAGCGAGTAGACGAAGTCATCAGCTCGGCGGTCGTACCGAGTAAACAACCTATGGCAACCGGCACGAGGAGGCGACGTAGGAACTCGCGCAACATTGGATTCCATCCCTAAAGCACGACGGTCATTGCACCATATCATGCACCGATGCGTACCGGCGGAGCTTTATTTCCGGCGGTCTATTCCAAGGACACGCGGGATTTCCCATTTGACTCCGACTTTCCCATTTGGCCGTTCCTTCGGGGACGGCAGGTTTCCAAACACGACACTGTACCATCGCAACGAGCGCTGTCAAGGCCGTTTCTGACAGTTTTGCGACCTTGGAGAGCTTTCGGCGACACTAAACAAGTCAAAACCGCAGTCAAAGATGGGGTCGCAGACCTCCGATTATCGCCTCATCCAGAGGTCGCTCCTGTCAAACGAACCGGAACCGTCGTTCACCGCTTCCTACGAAGGAGGTTAAGCAATTCGCGCACCAACAAGAGTCAATTGCATCTGGGAAATCCGGGCTTAAAGGACCGACCTGACGCTATTGTCCGCTCACCGCATGGCGGCAGTAAGCATAGAGGGCGTCGTAAACGATGAATTCCTTCGCCAGGATTTCGTGGTCGTCCTTCAACCCCAGGCCGCTGAATCCTTCGGCCACGGCCTTCAACCCTGCCGACTGAGGCTGGTTCCACAGCGTGTTGTCCGTGTCCGCGCCGTTGACGATCTTCGCCAGCAGGACGAGCGCCGCGTCTTTGTCAAGCTTGTACTTCTTGACCAGGGCGTCGAAGGTGCATTCCTTCCCGTGATGGCCCAGTTCCGCGCCCTTCACGTCGAACGGCGTTGCGCCTTCCTGGGCCGCAACCTGAGCGACTTTGTCGGACGGCACGAAGATGAACTGCGCCTGGGGATCAATGAACTTCCGGATGAGCCACGGACAGGCGACGCGATCCACATGGACGTTTTCGCGCGTGATCCATTTCATGATTGCAGACTCCTTTGCTTAGCCCGGGGCATCCACTAGCGCACAAGCGGCTGGCAGGCGCCGACATCCCATGGGCCGGATTTGGGCCGAGGAAAGCCGCCCTTGTCAAGATCAAGCGCGGCGATGCCGGCGCCGGTGAGGTTTTCGCCGGCCCCGATGACCGCGGATTTCGACGTCGGGACGCCGGTCCTGAGGTCAACGCCCGGCTCGGCCGCCGGATTGATGGAATGGAGATCGCTGTGGCATGCGGAGCGCCAGGTGTTGAGGTTCGAGGTGAATGTCTTTTCGTTCCAGACAAAGGCGTTATATACGCCGCCTTGGAAATAACAGTTATTGTCGAAGTCCACGACGCCGGTGATTTTCTTGGCGGCGATAAAGGTGTCGCAGTGGATGGCGAGATTGTTCTTGAAGTGCGCGTTGACGAGGTTATTGATGCCGTATCCGTTGCCGGTGCCGTTGCTGATGACGGTGTTGTTATACACTTCCGCGGTGCCCATGCCGACGTTCAGCCAGCCGGTGTACGACACCGAGTTGCCGATGAGCACGTTGTTGAAGATTTTGCTCGTGGCCGCGTTGTCCGACCACGGGCTGGTGCCGCTCTCGATGAAGATGTGGCCGGTGATGCTTTTGCCGGTATCGCCGTCGAAAAGGTTGTTGTAGATTTGCAGGTCGGTCGCGGCGGCAGGCGGCGTGGCGTAGGCATGGACGCCGTCATGGTGGTAGGCGTTCTTAAGCGTGTCCCAATTCGCATAATCATGGATGTGGTTGTTGTGGAACTTGATGCCGGAGGCCTTCACGGTTGTGCCCCACCCGCCGACGGTGAAGCCGTGGTCCGTGCGGGAAATATCGTTGTTGTAAACGTCAACGTCGGCATCCCCGTTTCCGTAAAAGAATTTAATGGCCCAGTGGACATCGTGGATGACGCTGTCGTGGATCTTGATGTGGCTGCCGCTGAAAAGGATCGCGCCGTCGCCATCCAGGTCGCGGGCGTCGTTGACGTCCGTGTGGACGTACAGATTGGCGATGTGGAGATTCTTGAACTCGCAGTGGTCGCAAGCCATCGCCTTGATCGCCACGGACGGGACGTGGAATTTCAATTGGGTGCCGTTGTCCGTGTTCTCGATGATTCCGTTCTTGCCGCCATCAATGATGACATAGCTCCGATTGGAAACATTCAGGCAGCCGTTGTTGGTATCGCTCGCCCCCATGCTGATTCTGGCGTCAGGTTCAAAGAGGATGGTCAGCGGCGCATCGGAGGCGCCGTTGCCCTGCGCGGTCAGTTGGGTCGAAATGGGGCCGCAGAGGTGAACGGTCGTTCCCGGGCCGATCTGAGCAACCCCGGTTCCCCAATTCGCCGGCGCGTTGAAAAAGGAGACCGATTTTGCGTTGGCCGCCGACGAGCCGTCGCCCGCGCCTGCCGGCGACTCCGCGATGTAGATGTCCGCGTCGGCGGGCTTGCGGTCATCCGCCGCCAAGGCCGTGAGCGAGATTACCGAGCACAGGAACCCGGCGGCCGAAATCCGGAGGACAGCAGCTATTGTCATTTCTCGTGTTCCATTTCCGTTAGGACTGCGGAGGACGGTCGGCCGCTAACCATCGGATTATACACCCGAGGCGCCGGCTGTCAACAGTTTAAGTAATGCCTGCCGATCTTAAAAGGCGATCTACGGCAGGTGGGCGAGAAATTCCTTGACATAGGCGACTAGATATGTCAGAATACGGCGCCTAGCGTTGACCGTACTGCAAAGAGCAGTCACAGGGCGATTCCTGGTCGAGGCGTTTGGACAGGAGAGCGGCCGCCGATAAATCGGCCCTCCGGGAACGCCGGCGCCGGCGCAATGGGGAAAACCAAACTTCATGCCCAGCCAATTCGGGTATTGCAATCAATGCAAAAAACTCTCGCCCGCGCGCTACGAGGAGCGCGGCAACACCGTACTCCTGGTGAAGAACTGCGCGAACTGCGGACCGACCGAGACGATCGTTTCGACCGATACGGCGATCTGGCACGCCAAGCGGCAGATTGACCGCCTGAAGAGCGACGGCGGCTGCGCGCTGGACTGCAAGACTTGCGGCCACTCGCACCACCCCTGCGTGATTTTCATGGACCTCACCAACCGCTGCAACCAGGACTGCCCGATCTGCATCGCCAACATCGCCGGCATGGGGTTCAAGTTCGAGCCGCCGTACGAGTACTTCGAGCAACTGCTCCAGTACCTCGCCGCGATGACGCCGAAGCCCTCCGTCAAGCTTTTCGGCGGCGAGCCGACGCTGCACAAGGACCTCTTCCAGATCGTGACCCGCGCCCGCGGGATGGGACTCTCGACAAGCATTGTCACCAACGGCGTGCGGCTGGCGGACGAGGCGTACTGCAAGGATCTCCTGGCCACCGGCGTGAAGATCGTCTTCTCATTCGACGGCCGAGACCCGAAGGTGTACGAGACGCTCCGCGGCGACGCGGGGGTCTATGACGTGAAGCTCAAGGCGCTGGAGAACATCCGCAAGCACCGGCGGTCCAAGGTCACGATCATGTGCGTCGTCGCGCGGGGCCTCAACGACCACCTGATCGGGGACCTGCTTCAGTTCTGCCACGAGCGATCGGACTTCATCAACGCGTGCGATTTCATCCCGCTCTCGCGGACGTGGGTGCCCGGCACGGTCGCGGCGGACGGGGCCGACATCACCGCGATGGAGGACGTGGAGAAGGACGTCGCCGCAGCGATGCCCGGCGGCAAGCTGGAGTTCCTGCCCGCGGGGCTGACGCCGTTCAAGACGATCTCCAAGTACCTGCCGATCCCGCGGCTGACCTTCGCCGGGGCGCATCCCAACTGCGAGAGCATCGCCTTCCTCATCTCGAACGGAAAAGAGTATGTCCCGGTGTCGAACTACCTCAAGGGCCGGTCGCTGTACGAGGTGCTCGAGAAGTGGATCGCGCGGGACGAGGAACTCGGCCGCCGGATGGAGCGAACCGAGAAAGGGATCGCGGGTCGGCTGGGCTTGGCGCGCTTCATCGGGCGGGCGCGCAGCTTGAAGGAACTCGCCGGCGCGGTCCGCGAGAGCGCCGACACGCGGGCGATCTTCGGCAACCACGCCGCGTGGAAGACGCTCAAAATCGCGGTCGGCATTTTTCTCGGGCGCAAGCCCAAGGTCATGGTCCGCGCCAACACGCGGCTTCAGAAGGTCCTGCGCATCGCGATCCTGCCCTTCGAGGAGCCGCGCACGATGGACAGCAGCCACCTGCAGCGGTGCCCGGCGGGCTTCGCATACCTGGACCCGGCCACCGGCGAGCCGCGCACGATGCCGGTCTGCAGTTGGCCGCTCTACAAGAACGACATCATGCGGCGGATCATGGAACGCTACCCGGCAGCGCGCGAAGAACAGGCCGCGCCGGGCCGGCCTGTCGCCACGGACAGCACTCTGCGCGTGCGTGCATAATGGGGCGCACGACGGAAGGCGAATGCGGGGCCGAAGTCTGAACTTATCCCTCAGCGAGCCGTGTCCGCCGGAGCGCCGGTCGCGGCGGGCATGGATGTCGCCGCCGCAGGCGCCGATGGCGATTCGGGAGCGGCCGTCGTCGCCGGCGCGGATGTCCCTGCGGGCGTGGGTGCGGTTTGCCCTTCGCGCAACGCGCGGAGCCTGTCCTCCTGCCACACTTCCGTTTTCGGGTGCGCGCCCAGCCACGCGATCCAGAACATCGCCTCGGTCAGCACCGGATTGCCCTCGGCGTCTTTCGCGCTGAGAATGAGCGTGTCCGGGTTGAACTGCAGCGTGAGCTTGCGGTCGCCGACGGTGTCCTCAAACGGCCCCGGCTTTTCCCGCAGGAGCGCGGGCAGGTAGGCCTTGGCGGCTTTGCCCTGCGAATCGGTTATGCCGAAGACGCTCGCCTTGGGGAAAAACGGGTTCTTCTCCACGTCCAGGCCGTACACGGGATGCGGAAGCACGGGGTTCTGCGGATTCAGATAGTCCGCCGGCACGGCCATGGTGCCGTCGTAGTTGAACGGCTGCGCCGGCTTCGTCCCGATGAGGACGGTGGTTTCCGGGTTGATGGTCTTCCACGTCTTCCACGTCACAAGCTCCGCCTGAAGCGGCCTGAGCCGGGAACCCGCGCGCTCCCCGGCGATGCAGAGCCGCAGCGTCGGCGACCAGAGAGAGAACTTCTCGACCTTCTTTCCATCCGCAGCCGCGCCGGTGTCCTTGCTGTACATCACGATGGCGCCCTGGTACACGAGGCCGGCCGAGCCGAACGTGAGTTGATCGCGGTACATGGCGCTCGGCGCGCTGGCCGCAGCGCTCCAGACCACGGCGATCGGCTCGCCGCCGACGGTATCGTTGATCACGTCATGATAGTTCATGAACTTGACCGGATAGGCGCGCGCTTCCGCGCCGACCTTGACGCCGATGACCGGCTGCCTGTCGGGCAGCGCGTCCATCGTCACCTCGGCCGCCGGCTTCAGGACCATCTCAAGATGCGGGTCCATTCCCAGCGGCGGGAACATATCCATGAAAAGAGCCTGGCTCTGGCTCGCCCCATAGACCATTCGCCGCTGCAGCATCTCCGGCTTGACGCCTTCGGCCAATTTCGTGACATCGAACAGGGTTCCCGGAATCACCCTGTCGGGCTCCTGGGCGTTCCCTCTCCCGCCGGCCGGGACAGCGGGCATCGCCAGGAGGAACGTCCTGTCGCCCGCGCTGAACATTTCGCCCTGGATCTCCATCTCGTGCACGTGCAGCATCCGGGCGTAGAGTTCCGTCGGCGACAGGTTCGGCATGGAAGGCTGGGGCCCTTCCCTGGATGCGGTTTCTTTCGACGGCACGGGCTCGGCCGACGGCTTGGAATACCATTTCTTGTTGGCATAGATCGCGATCAGAAAGAGCACCGCCATGCAGATCACGACGACGAGCCTCCAGTCGAGCTTCGGCTCGGCCGGCGGCGTCGGCGGCTGGGGCGATGCGGGCGGAGCGGAAGGCGCCGGCGACGGCTGCTCCGGGTCCTGCGGCGCGGGAGTTTCAGTCATGGGGCTCCTTTCAATTACTCGATATTGGCGTGTCTCTTCGCGAGCTTCTGCGGGGTCAGGTGCAGGCGGTCCATGAGGACCAGGACGAGCGTGTCCATCAGCAGCAGCGTGGCCTGTTCGAACAGCGAACCGGGCGGCTGGCGCGTGGTTTTATGGCGATTGATTTCGCCCTTGGTCGGGGCCGGGACGACAACGACGATGTCGGCCATCGCGGCGATGCGCGCCTCCGGATGCGCCGTGATCGTCGCCAGGCGCGCGCCCGCCTCCTTGGCGGCCGCCGCGACGTGGTATACGAAGCGCGTCTGACCCGTGCCGGAATTGACCAGGCACAGGTCATGGCGGGTGATGGGCGGCGTGGTGGTCTCGCCGACGAAATACGCGTCCATCCCCAGGTGCATCAGTCGCACGGCGAACGTCCGGCTGACGTGTCCGGTCCGCCCCTGGCCGTAGATGAAGATCCTGCGCGCGCGCAAAAGCGCCTGCGCGAGTTCGTCCACGCTCCGCACGTCCACTTCGTTCAGGACGGATTGCAGCTCGGAGATGATGCCCTGGAGTCTGCTTCTGAAGAGTCGGGTCAAAAGGGGAAATCTCCCGCGCAAAAGCCTGGAGAGCCGGCGCTCGTGAGAAATTGATCTTATCACGCAGGCAGAGGCCGCGTCAAGGAAGCGGACTGTCCGGCGCTTTGCGCTCCGCGTTTTCCGATGGGCGTTCTATACCTGCTTTCTCGCGCGTGGTAGAATGCGGCTGATCTGGCGCCTCATTGCATGCCGTCGCCATTCATGGAGGATCGCCCGTGGCCGGAAAAATCATTGACATGCACCAGCATTTGATCAATGCCAACACCCCCGACGCGCTGGCGGAGACGTACGGCCGCCTCGGCGTCGAAAAGGCGTTGCTCGTGGGCGTGCCGCCCACGCAGATTCCGGGCGATAACGAGGCGGTGCTCGCGGCGACCCGAAAGTACCCGAAACTGTTCCTGGGCCTCGTCGGCTTCGACCTGGACACGATGTCGCCCGCGGAGCTTCCGCGCTTTCACGACGAGGGGTTCATCGGCGTCAAGTTCATCGGCCCGGCGAAGGCGTACAACGATCCGTCGTATTTCCCGGTTTACGAGAAGGCGGCGGAGCTGCGGATGATCACGCTCTTTCACCTCGGGATCGTGGCGAACAGCGGGCCCTGGCGCGGTTGCGACAGCAACCTGATGCGGCCGATCCACCTGGACTACATCGCGCGGAAAATCCCGGAGTTGACGGTCATCGGCGCGCACCTGGGCAACCCGTGGTCCGACGAGGCCGCGATGTCCTGCCGATGGAACCCGAACCTGTTCTTCGATCTGTCCGGATCGCTGCTGAAGTACCGCTCGCCGCAGTACCTCGCCGAACTGCTCTGGTGGACGCCGACCAGCGCGTACAAGAGCCCGGACCGCACCGACGCCTGGCAGAAGATTCTTTTCGGGAGCGACGTGCCGACGGACAGTATCGCCGACGTCATCAAGGACTACGAAAAACTGATGGACGGGATCAACATGCGCCCCGAATTGCGCGAAGCGGTCTGGTACGGGACGGCCGCGAAGCTGCTCGGGCTGAAGTGAGCGGCGTTTGCGTTGCCCCCGACGGCCGCGGGCGTCCGCTACGGAGCGCCCTTGTCCGCGTCCTTCTTCATGCTTTCTCTGCGGGCGACGAGGTTCGCGGAAACCTCGGCCCCGTCCAGTAACACGCGGCCCATGGGATCCCGCACCGGTGCGACAGAAATCCCGATCGCATTCAGCTCCGTCTCCAACTTGCCCGATTGCGCCTGCAAGTCATCCGCCAGCAGGCCCAACTCGTTTTTTTCGGAAGGCTCCAGGGGCGTATTCAACTGCCAGGGGTCGTCGCCGCCGGCCTTCTCTGCGGACTGGGTTGCCTTCTCCTCCTCGTCAAGCACTTCCCTTCGAAGCGCATATTCAAAGTCGGTCACCGGCTCATAACTGTTGATCTTCATCAGCACTTCGCGCGCTCGGAGGCGCCGCTCCGTGACGCGCAACTCCCGGTATCGTCTGACCATCTCCTCCAATTTGCCGATCTCGATGAGCTGCGCGTCCAGCCGCGCTTGTTGCCCCGTCGTCAGCGTGGGACCGTTGCCTTCTTCAGCGGTGCCCAGCGTGCCGCGTCTTCTCAGCGTGATCGCAACGCAGATGGCGCAGAGCAATATGATCCCCACCAGGACGAGCCAGACCGCTTTGCCGGATCGGGGCCGCTCTTGAGGCTCGGGGAGCGGAGGAGGCGGAGAAATTTCGTGCGGCGGAAGTGGAACTCTTATCGCGCCGCCGCAGATCGGACATCGCCCATGCCTGCCCGCTTTGCTTCCGGGCACTCTGAGCATCGTCTCGCACCGCGGGCATTTGAGCTCGATCATCATCGGCGTTCATATCTCGCAGGACGCCGACAACTCTATCATGGACCCGGCGGTTGTGCAAGAACATAGCGGACGGATTCGTCGTTTCTCCGCGCCGCGACCCCGCACGCGCCTGCTTCAGAATCTGTGTCAGCAAACGCCACATCTCGGCGCCCTCTGTAGCAAGTTGAGCCGAGTGACCCCGTTACTGATGCGCTCTATCGGCCGCTCCCTCGATTGCGCATCCCGATAAAAACGAGCGTTACTCACGCTCTGCCAAGCACTTATCCGCACGGGCCGTTGGACGTCACTGGCGCCTGCGCCTGAATTCATCGCGTCGGCACAAAGATTGCTCTATTCGACCAAAGTTGCCTGGCGAGGTGGACAATCTATCAGCTAATTTATGCGAGGAGCGTTCCGACGATGAGTTCGAATGCGCTGGACATCGTTCGCCTGGAGCCCGTTGAAGTCGTCAACATAGAGCAGCATCTGCCTCCCGCCGAACCATCCCTCAAGAGACGCTTGACGGAGCGGTTCTCCGTGCCCGGCGCGCTGGTGATCTGCCGTCACCGGACCATCTTCGGAACATGGAAGGCATGCAGGACGCCGTTCCACGTCTATAATCTCGGCATGGGCGGACTGAACTATTGGAACCTGGGCAAGACTCCCAAGCCGGGCGGGAAGATCAAGCTGACTCTCCTCGTGCCCAACGTGATTCCCATAAACGTAGTCAGCGTCGTGGTCTGGAGCAAGGCCATGCCGCGTTCCGACGATGGCGGCGGAGCGCAACGGTACAGCCACATCACCGGCGTCAAGTTCGTGGATTACGATGCCGAAGCGTGGGCGGTGCTGCGCAAGATTCACGAGATTGTCGCCGCCGAGTTGAAGAGCGCCCCGCCGCCGGCGCTTGCCCCGTCACAGAACCAGTCTGAAAACCCCACGGCATCCGCGCCGCGTTGACCCGGCGGCTTGCAGGGTGCCCGTCAGGGCATAATGGAGTAGCGCCTGACGGCGCCACTACAAGCAAGTCTTTGACAACCCGCCGCCTGTCCTGATACACTGATAGCTTATTGTTTTCTCGGCAAAGCCATCGAAACTGCATCGCCGCGGACCCGGAGGTTCCCATCCTATGGTGAAGCTCGTCCTCGCGTATTCCGGCGGGTTGGATACATCCGTCATCCTTCACTGGCTGCGGACGCGGAAGCACTTCGACGTGATCGCCTTCGCGGCCGACCTGGGCCAGGGAGACGACCTGAAACTCACGGCCAAGCGCGCGCTCGCCACGGGCGCCTCGGCCGTTTTCGTCCAGGATCTGTGCGAGCCCTTCGTTCAGGACTACGTCTTTCCCGCGCTCCAGGCCAACGCGGTCTATGAGAACGGCTACCCGCTGAACACCGCGCTCGGGCGGCCGCTGATCGCGCAGGAGCTGGTGCGCATCGCCCTCAAGCACAAGTGCACCACGGTCGCGCACGGCTGCACCGCCAAGGGCAACGACCAGGTCCGCTTCGAGGCGGGCGTCGCCGCGCTCGCGCCCCACCTGAAGGTCCTCGCGCCGGTCCGTGAATGGGAATTCAAGAGCCGCGAGGAAGAGGTGGACTACGCCCTCAAGCACCACATCGCAGTGCCCGTCACGCGCAAGTCGCCCTACTCGATTGACCGGAACCTCTGGGGCGCCAGCATCGAGTGCGGCGAACTCGAAGATCCCTGGCGCGCGCCGCCGCGCGACGCGTACCTGATGACCCGCCCGCCCGAGGCGGCGCCCAACCAGGCCGCCGAGATCGAGATTGCCTTCGAGGGCGGTATTCCCGTCGCGCTCGACGGCCGCGCGACCGGCGGGGTCAAGCTGATTCAAACGCTCAACGAGATCGGCGGCGAACACGCGGTCGGCCGGCTGGACATGATCGAGAACCGGGTCGTCGGCATCAAGTCGCGCGAGGTCTACGAGGCCCCTGCCGCGACGATCCTGCTCGCCGCGCACCGGGGACTCGAGGAGATCACGCTGAGCCGCGACGTGGCCCGGCAGAAAACCTATCTCTCGCAGATCTTCAGCGACATCATCTACTCCGGCCGGTGGTTCACCGACCTGCGCGAGGCGCTGGTGGCTTTCATGGGCGTCACGCAGAAGTACGTCACCGGCACGGTGCGCGTCCGGCTCTACAAAGGCCAGTGCGTGGTCACGGGCCGGCGCTCGCCGTATTCGCTCTACGAGAAAAAACTCGCCACCTACGGCGCCGGCGACGCGTTCCAGCACGGCGCCGCCCAGGGCTTCCTGGAGATCTTCAACCTCGACATCAAAGCGCAGGGTTTCCGGCGCGAGCGCTACCTGGCGAGCCGCGGCAAAAGGCGAAAAGCATGAACGCCGAGGTGCTCTCGATCGGCAGCGAGTTGATGGCCGGGCGCATCGCCGATACGAACGCGGCGTTTCTCTCCGAGCAACTCCAGTTGCTCGGCTTCGACGTCGTCCGGCACACCACCGTCGGCGACCGCCGGGCGGACATCCGGGCGGCGATCGCGGAGATTGCGCCGCGGGCCGACCTTGTTCTCGTGACCGGCGGCCTGGGGCCGACGCGCGACGATCCCACCCGCGAATGCTTCGCCGCCGTGTGCGGCGTGGACCTGGTGGAAGACCCCGAGAGCACGCGCCGCATCCGCGAGATGTTCGCCGCCCGCCACGCTCCGGTCGGCCCTTCCAACCTCAGCCAGGCGTATTTCCCGCGCGGCGGCGAGGTGCTCCGCAACTCGACCGGCACGGCGGCGGGATTCGCCGTCCGGCTCGGCCGCTGCCGCTTCTTCTGCATGCCCGGCGTGCCCTCCGAGATGAAAGTGATGTTCCGCGAGTCGGTCGAGCCGCAACTGCGCTCCGCCGCCGGCCGCGCCACGCTGGTGCGGTCGCTGCACATCTTCGGCCTGGGCGAATCCACCGTCGGGGAGCGGCTCTTCGATTTGATGGCCGAAGACCACAACCCCGAGGTGGCGACGCAGGTGCATGACGGCCTCATCACGCTGCGCCTGACCGCGACGGACTCCGGCGAGGCCGCCGCGCGCCGGCGCCTGGACGAGGCGGAAACGCAGGTCCGCGCCCGCCTCGGCAGCACCATCTTCGGCGCCGACGAGACGGCCACGCTCCAGGCCGCCGTCGCGGCGCTCCTCCAGCGGACCGGGCTGAAGGTCGCCTTCGCGGAATCCTGCACCGGCGGCGAACTCTCCGCGCGCCTGACCGACGTTCCGGGCATCAGCGCCTTCCTGCTGGAATCGGCGGTGACCTACAGCAACGAGTCGAAGATCCGCCGGCTGGGAGTGCCGCCCGAGGTGATTGAGCGCGAAGGCGCCGTGAGCGCCGCAACCGCCGAGGCGATGGCGCGCGGCATGCGCGCGACTTCCGGCGCCGATGTCGCCCTGGGCGTGACCGGCATCGCCGGGCCGGACGGCGGAACCGCCGCCAAGCCCGTCGGTCTGGTCTATATCGCGCTGGCCGACGCGGCCGGCGCGCGCGTGGAGGAAGCTCATTTCCGCGGGACGCGGCAGCAGATCAAGGACCGCGCCGCCAAGAGCGGCCTGAATATGCTGCGGCTTTATCTCGAAGGACACACAGCCTAAAATGGGTGAGAAATCAGACGACGGAAAAGTTCGCGTCCGCTGCACAGGCTGCGGCAAGAGGGTCAAGTACCCCGCGAACCACCCGGGCGGCACGTTCCGCTGCCCCATCTGCCATACGGTCATGGTCGCGCCGCTGGACGGCGCCAATGAGCTGACGCTCGAAGAGGAATCCCACTCCGGCATCATCGCCGCTGCGGCGTCGGCCCAGGTCACGAACGATTCCGACTCGGAGCCCGACGCCGCCCCGAGCGCGCCGCCTCAGAAACCTCCCGCGATCGAGCGCGTGAATGCTTTCCTCGTCAGGGAAACCGAGCGCATCGGCCGGCTCTGCGAGGAAGTCGTCTCGAATTCGTTCATGCCGGGCGAGGAACAGGCGAACAAGCTGCGGGCGCTGCGGCACGCCAAGGCGGTGTACTTCAAGCGATACGTCGAAGCGGTCCTGAAAGACCTGGACAACGAACTCGCCGAGCTGCGCGACGATCCGGCGTCGGAAACTCAGACGGGGAAGAGCAAGATCAGCCGGTTGCTCCTGGAGAAGCGCGGGCTGGTGCTTTTCCTCAACGTCATGTTTGAGCTTCGGCCGGGCGCTTCGCCCGCTCGGAACGGCGCCACGCCCGATACTCGCGGTAGCGCTGCGGCACCGCCCACCACACCTTCTCAGCCAGCCGCTCAAACTCCGCGAAGCACTCCAGCCGCCGACCCTGCGCCAGATAGCAAAGGCCCAGGTAGTAATGGGTCTCCGTCATGCTGAAGCCGGGCTCGGCGCCGGCGCGGAACTGCTCGAACGCCTGGTCAATGCGGCCGAGGGCGTAAAGCACTCTGCCTTCCGCGCGGCTGATTTCGGGAGTCGGCGCTGCCGGCGGGTTCTGCGGATCCGCCGCCAGCCGCTTCGCCTCGCTCAGTTCCCGGTCCGCCTCTTCGAGCCGCTCCACGTCGGCCAGGTGAGAAGCCAGCTCGATGCGCGCCTCCGGCGACTGGGGCGACTCGACGACGCGCTGCTGAGCGGCGCTCAAGGCGGCGTCGCGGCACTCCTTCAGCAACGCCGCTCCGGCCGGATGTCCGGGCTGCATCTCCATGACCATTTCGCCGTAGGAGGAGGCCCTGTCCAGGTTTCCCGCCTTTCGCGCCATCTCCCCGCGCCACAGCGCGTAGGCGATGCGCGGCCTGTCGAGCCACGGCGTGCGCCGCTCCTTGTCCACCAGGTCCACCGACCGCCCGCGCAGGTCCGTCTCGATCAGCGCGAGCAACTGCGCGAGGAACGGCGTGGAATCGGGAAGCTCTTCCGGGTTCAGCCGCTCGCGGGCCTCCTGCGAACCGGAGGCCCAGTCGTTGAGGATGCGGTAGCTCCGCGCGAGTTCATTGTCGGGGCTCAGCACCAGCGCGCGGGCGAATTCCGCGCGCGCCGGCTCATATTCCGCCGCCTGGAAGAACGCCTGACCGGCCAGCAGGTGGAACGCGGCGCTGTCGGGCCTCAGCTCGAGCGCCCGGCGCAGGTGCGGCGCCGCCTCGGCGAACCGGCCCGCCCTCGTCAGCGCCAGCCCGAGGTGCAGCAGCCCGGTGCCGAGGTCCGGATTGCGCCGCACCGCCTCTTCCAGGGCGGCCAGCGCCTCGTCCGACCGGCCCATCGCGGCCAGCCGCGCACCATCTCGCACGAGCCGGTCCGACTCCAGAAGTTCTTCCAAGTTTCGCCTTTCTAACTCGTCTATCCTAGCCCTGTTTGATGAGCGCGATCGCCGCATCGGCCAGCAGGTCTCCCGCTTCCGGCGCCAGCCGGCTGCTGGAAATGAACGTTGTCTCGTATCCGCCGCGCTTGAAGGCCGCGCGGGTGGGCACGTAGCCGACCATGCCGTTGGCGTGGCCGACGACGAGCGCGCGCTTGGGATAGCACTCTTCCTTGATCCGCAGGCCGTGCTCGACGAAATATTCCGCCGGGATGCCCACGAACGCATATTCGTCCAGGAACAGCGCCTGCACCTCGGCTTTGTTGGTTTTCTCCCGGCGCATCTTCTCCAGCAGGCGCGGGGTGCCGGCCTCATAGACCTCGTCGGAGCGGAAGCGCTGCGCGCCGAAGACCTTCCCTTTGAGTTCCGCCTCGGTGATCGGCCGGTACGGCAGTTCCAGCGTCCGGCGCGCCATGCCGATGCGCACGGACGGACGATACGCGATGTCCCGCATGGCGGCCGCCGCGTCCTCGGCCAGAAGCCGGCCGAAATCGTCAATGGAATGGTCGTGCGGCTGCTGGAAAGGATCGCCGTGGTGCACATTGCCGCAGGCGCCGTTCAGGTACACGGTCACGGGCACGCCGCGGGCCTTCATCTCCTTCGCCAGGGCGCCGGGATAGCCGGCGGAGGCGGTCGTCGAGCCACCCTCGTGCGTGGGGTGGCAGGTGAAACACACCAGGCAGCCGAGCATGCGGCCGGCGCGGCTTCGAACGGCGGCGACGGCCACTTCCGGGTCAATCGGCCCCTCTCGGCAAAGAATGGTCTTCGGGTCGGCATTGACGTGCGTCTTGACCGTCCCGTCGCGCATAATGAACCGGCGGTTGCGCGCGAGTTCCCATTCGAGCGCGTGGCCGAAGCCGATCTCGGCCTCGGCGCAGCCGGCCAGGGCCTGCCCGAACGCCGCGACCACCTTGCGCACCATATCCTCGATGTACGGCTCGTCGCGGGGCAGCGGCTCGACTCCTGACACCGCCGGCCCGGCGTGGTTATGCGTGGCGCAGACGAGGATGCGGTCGCCGGGGAAGCCGAACTGCGCCTCGACGCGCCGGCGGATATCGTTCACCTGCGTCCAGCGGATGCTCAGGAGGTCGAGCTGCACGAACGCGGCGCGCTGGCCTTCCGATTCGAAGACGGCGATGCGCGCGAAGAGCGGATCGCGGACTTTCTCGATCGTGATATCCTGCAGCCAGCCGATTTTTCGGGTGCCGATGGGCGGCGTGATGTCCGCCTCGGCGAAACCTGTACGCAGGGGACTTCCTCCTCCAAGACCGATCCGACGGACCGGCCGGATTACCGGACCTGGTCCGTGTTCTCCATGACTTTCCGGATGCCGCGCGCCGTGAGCTGCGCCACCTTCGGGCCGTTGGGCGCGCGCAGCGGCACCGTCATGCCGGTGTGCGAATCGCTGTGCTTCTGCGCCATCGGGTACTGCCGCAGGTCGTAGCTCACCTTCTGCGCGTGCGCGCAGGACCACGGACAGCCGTGGCCGTAGGCGTTCTTGGCCTGGAAGACCGTCATTGCCGGCAGGATGAACTTCTGCCAGACGCCGGTCTGCACGCCCTCGGCGTTGAGCGCCGCCACCAGCTTGTCACGGAAGGCGCTGGCGTCCTGTTCGTGTCCGAGGGCCTTCATGTCGAACCGGATGGTGTAATTGTACCAGTTGTGTCCGGCGCCCTTGTAGGCGGTCGGCAGGATGAGGTTGGGCGTGCCCTTGAGAGCCGCCGTAAGGGCCCGGGCGTTCTCCTTCAACGTCGCCTGGTACTTGTCCAGCTTCGTCAACTGGCTGCGGCCGAAAGCGGCGGTGAGATCAGCCATGCGATACATCCAGCCGAGGGCGTAAGCGTGGTAGTCGCGCCGCTCGCGCGGCGTGCGCGTTTCGCCGAAAGACCAAAGTTGCGTGGCCTTCTTCAGCATTTCGTCATTGTCGGTGACGAACATTCCGCCCTCGCCCGCACAGAGGCATTTGTTCTGGTTGAAACTGAATGCGGCGCAATGTCCCCACGTGCCGACCTTGCGCCCCTTGAACGTCGCGCCATGCGCCTGGCAGGCGTCCTCGACGACCTTCAGCTTGTGCCTGCGGGCGATGGCCATGACCTTTTCCATGTTCATCGGCAGGCCGTGGAGATGGACGGCGATGATGGCCTTGGTCTTCTTCGTGATCGCGCGCTCGATCAGCGACTCGTCCATGTTGATCGTGTCGAAGTTGATGTCCACGAAAACCGGGATGGCGTTGTGGTGGAGGATGCAGGTGGCGGACGAGGACCAGGAGTAGGCCGTCACGATCACCTCGTCGCCGCAGCCGACGTCGCACGCGACCAGCGCCATGTGCAGCGCCGCGGTGCCGGAGTTCGTGGCGACGGCGAATTTGTTGCCGTTCCACGCGGCGAACTCGGTCTGGAACGCCGCGCAGTTCTCGCCGAAGGCATGATTGCTGCCTTCGAGGGACGCCAGGACTCGTTTGCGATCCACGTTGTCTATCGGCGGCCAGTTCTTAACGGTCCCGTCCGGCACGGCCTTGCGACCGCCGTTAATCGCCAGTTTTTCCATCGTTGTCACCTCTATTCCTTAATTTCTCGAACACCATACCGACATATCCCACGGCGCGGTCCGCATCGAGTTCGTTGAGGACCTCCGCGCTGGTGGTGTACTCGAGCACTCTTCCGGCCGTGGCGCCCATCGCGCGGGCGGCGGCCGTTGCGGCTGCCAGCGCGCCGGGACCGCAGGAGTTGAAGTGCTCCTGCGCCTCCGCGACGATCTCCTCCGCCTTCAGCGATTCCGCAAGGCTGATGACCCGCCGGTCGTTCGCGTGCATCCAGCCCATCGCCTTCGACAGCGGCCCGTGGTCGGGCGTGCCGTAATCCATCCCGTAGTGCGTCAAGTCGGTGCTCGCCACGACCATCACGCGCTTCGAGGCCTGGGCGACGGCCGCCGCGACCGCCTCGCCCATGCCTGCGGCCTCCGGCACCGGCGGCACGGCGATGGGCACGATCTTCGCGCCCGGCGACAGCGCCTGGATGAAGGGCAATTGGACCTCGATGGAATGCTCCATGTCGTGCGCGGCGGCGGAAGAGAGGATCGAGCCGTGCGCGGCTTCCAGGATCGCGGAGGCGAGATCGGCGTCCACCGGAAGTTCTCCGAGCGGCGTCAGCCAACTGCCCGAAGGGAAGATTCCGCCTTTCCGCCCGTGCCACTGGTGCACCGCGCCGAGCAGAACATAGGTTTCCGGTTTCGCGGCCGCGAGCGTTGCGAAGACCATGGCCGCCGTGCGCCCGGAGTACATCCATCCGGCGTGCGGAACGACGCCGCCCAGCAGCGTTCCCAGGTTCTTCGGCGGGACGTATCCAGCGACGTATTCGAGCGCGGTCTGTTTCAGGACGGTCGGCGACGCCTCATAAAACTGGCCCACTCGCACCGGCATTCGCACATCAGATCTCTTCATGGCGTCCTTGACCCCTTTCTGCGCCCGCTGCACCATGGGCTTTCAGCCAGGCGAAGTCGCCGATAGCGAAAAGCGCCTGGACGTGAACCAGCACCGCCGCCCCGAGAAAGACCCAACCGGAACCGCGGCCCATGGCCAGCGCCAACGCGCCATAGGCGAGCAACGCGCCGTGGCTCACCGCCAGCGCCGCGGCGCGCTCATTGAACCCGCAGCGGATGAGTCCCATCGGCGGCCAGAGGACGTCCACGGCCTCGAGTTCCGGGCCGGACGCCGCATGACCATCCCGGACGTTCCTCAGCGGCGCCGTGAGGCCGAACCGCCGCGCTTCCTTTCTTTCCCGGCCCGACTGCGCAAGTTGCTCGGTCGCCTCGACCCGCGCCGCGCGTCCTCGGCCCGCCCTCGCCGGCAACCGCGCGAAGACGCGCTCGACGGATTCCTTTTCGTACAGGCAGAGCGCTTGGGCGGCGAACAGCAGGTTGCTCCTGCCGGCGCCGCCGAACGGCGTCCCCGCCGCCTGCGCCAGCGCTTTTTCCGAGGACTCGCCCCACGCGCGCTCGAACTCTTCCGCGCCGCGCTCAACGGAACCGCTCAGCGGCAGCAACCCGAGCAGCGCAACCGAGCCGTCGAACTTCCGCAGAAGCCGCCGGGCGATCTTTCGGCAGTCTCGCGCCGGCAGACCGGCGGCCTGTTGCGCCAGTTCACCCAGTTCGCCGGCCTTCGGCGACTCGAAGAACCCCGGCCCGCGGAAGTGCCGGACGATGCCCGCGACGATCCACCACAAGATGTAGCCGGCGAGAAGCGCCAGCCCGATCGCCACCGCGTCAGTGGCCACTCGACGGACGGACAGGATCGCGGCGCCCACGGCAAACGCGAGAACCCACGCCACCCAGGTAACCAGGACGCGGCGCGCCGCATGCGGAGAGACTTCGAGCACGCCTTGCCCGATGGCCATCAACAGCAGGACTGCGAGGAGTTCAATCGCAAGGAACATTGGAGATATCGCGTCCTTTAACTTTGTGGAGCTTCCTCGTCCGCCGGGCCGGACGGCCGCTGGGGTCGCGTGTCCACGCTCCGGGTTATTCCCTTCAACTCCAGCTTCAGGTCCTCCGGATTGTCCGCCGCGGCGAGGGCCTCTTCCTCGCTGATCAGGCCCTCGTCCATGAGATGCTTGAGCGACTGGCCGAACGTCTGCGCGCCGTAATATGCGCCGTCGCGCAGCGCCGCCGGGAGTTGCCGCGTGCGCCCCTGCTGGAGCAGATCGCGCGTCGTCGGGGTCGCCATGAGCAGCTCCACGGCGGGCAGGCGCCCCGCCTCGCCGCTGCGCCGGAGCAGGCGCAGGCTGACGACTCCTTCGAGCACCATCGCCAGTTCAAGCCGGATGAGCGGATGCAGGTACGGAGGAAAGTATCCCATGATCCGCTCGACGGTCTGCACGGCATTGACTGTGTGCAGCGTGCTGAAAACCAGGTGCCCCGTCTCGGCGGCGCTCAGGGCGGCCTCCATCGTCTCCGCATCGCGCATTTCGCCGATGAGAATCACGTCCGGGCTCTGCCGGACGCAGTGCTTGAGCGCGGCGGTGAACGAATGGGTGTCCCGGCCGATTTCCCGCTGTTCGATGAGCGACCGCTTGTCCTGGTAGACATATTCGATCGGGTCTTCGATGGTCACGATGTGCCGGCGGAACGTGGAATTGATGTAGTCCACCATTGCGGCAAGGCAGGTGGATTTTCCGCTGCCCGCGACGCCCGTCACGAGCACGAGGCCGCGCCGCCGCGAGCAAAGGCTCTGGAGCGGGGAGACCGGCAGATTCAAATCCTCCAGACTGGGGATCGTCTTGAGGAGAAAGCGAAAAACCAGTCCCGCCTGACCGCGCTGCCGGAAGGCGTTGACTCGGAACCGCCCCAGTTCCGGCACCTCGTACGCCGCGTCCGCCTCGCCCTCGCTGTGGAACGCCTTCTGATCGTCTTCGTCCAGCACCGTCGCCACGGCCTGCGTCATGAAGTCGGCGGCGACCACCTCAGCCCGCTGTTCCTTCGGAAGGATGTCGCGCCGCAGAAGCCCGTCCACTCGAAAAGCCGGCGGCGCGCCGGTCTTCAGGAAAAGGTCGGACGCACCCGCTTCGACCGTCGCCGTCAGCAGAGTCTGAAGTTCCATCGGTCTCCCGATCCATATAATTGGACGCGCCCCAGTGTACCGGCGCTCCGGTCAGACTGCAACGCGCCCGGCAGGCGCGTCAGGTTCGTGCGCTCTTTGGCGCCGCGCGCTCCTGCCGTTCGTATTCCATGATCTTGCCCACCCGCCGCTCGTGCCGTCCGGCCTCCGCCGGAGTGGTGAGCCATATCTTAAGAATCGGGTCCAGCAGCGGCCCCTGCACCGTGTCCTCGCCGAGGCAAAGGACGTTGGTGTCGTTGTGCGAGCGGCTCACGCGCGCCGTCCGTTCGTCATAGACGACGCCGGCGCGGATTCCCTGGACTTTGTTCGCGGCGATGGACATGCCGATGCCCGTGCCGCAAACCAGCACGCCGCGATCCGCCTCGCCGCGGCTCACGGCCTCGGCCACGCGAAAGGCGAAGTCCGGATAATCCGACGACTCATCGGTCGTCGCGCCCATCGCCACGAACTCGTGCCCGAGCCGCCGTACCGCCTGCTCCAGTCTCTCGCGGAAAATCCGGCCTCGGTGGTCCCATCCTGCCGCAATCTTCATTCGCGCGCCTTTCTTCGATGGCCCGGCGCCAGCAGGCGCAGTATCGCGGCGCGCTTGATCGCGCCTTCGCGCAGAATGCTCCAGTTCTCGCCGTCGCACTTGACGACGGTGGACGGCTTCCGCCGTTGCGCGGCGCCGCCGTCGAGCAGCACGTCCACGCGGCCGCCCAGGGCTGAAACGACCTGCGCCGCGGTGAAGGCGTCTTTCTCACCGGAAAGGTTCGCGCTCGTCGCGACGAGCGACCCGCCGCATTGCCGGAGCAGCGCGGCCGCGACCGGGTGATCGGGCACGCGCAGACCCACCCACCGTCCGTTTCTGCCTTTGACCACAAGCGTGAGAGGCCCCGGCCAGAACGCGCGCGCCAGTTTCCGCGCGCAGGCCGGCAACCGGCCGCACATCCGCAGCGCCGCATGCCGGCTGCTCACGAGCACCTGGAACGGTTTTTTCCCCTCGCGCCCCTTGATTCGCACCAGCCGCGCGCGCGCCGCGCGGTCGCCCGTGCGCGCCGCAAGGCCGTAAACCGTCTCGGTCGGAAGCGCCACAACGCCGCCCTCTCGAACGGCGGCCGCCGCGCGCGCGATGGCCTTCGGCGCCGATGCGTCAAGAACCAGCGGCCGGTCCTCTCGCCGCGGCGGACATTGCCTGCGCGCCATGGCCACGGTTTCCCAAAAACCTCCGGAGGAGACCGGCCGGAACGGGATTATATCAATGCTCAACTATACTTCTCGAAGCAGACACATTCCTCGATCGAGTTCCGCGGCCTGGCGACCGGCTTTTCCGAGGCGTAGCCCATCGGCAGGAGCGCCACCACGCGCACGGTGTCCGGGATTCCGAGGAGTTTCCTCGTCTCCGGCTCCGAGAAGGCGCAGACCCAGCACGTGCCGAGGCCTTCCTCGACCGCCTGCAACGTCATGTGGTCCAGGGCGATGCTCACGTCAATCGGGCAGGAAAGCTGCCCGCAGCTCATGAGGTAGTCCGCGACCGTGCCGCAGGCCACGATCACCACCGGCGCCTGGCCGACGAAGGTCTGGTTCTTCGCGGCCTTCATCAGTTTCTCGCGCGTGGCCTTGTCCCGGACGACGACGAACTTCCGGTCCTGCATATTGCGCGCGCTGGGCGACAACCGGCCCGCTTCAAGGACTCTCTGGAGCTTCTCCTCTTCGACCGCCTTGCTCTTGAAAGCCCGAATGCTGCGACGCGCCGCAATCGCTTCCGCGACGTTCATCCGTTTGCCCTCCTGTGAAAGAGCCGACACCCTGCTTCCGACCGCCAGTATGTTACCAGCGGTCGGCGCGACGCGCAACGTTGTCTGACCGCGCCGTTTTTGATATAGTCCACCGAACGCGAATTGTCAGGAGGAATCCGCCGCATGGTGCGCGTGGGAATTCTGGGACCGACCGGCTACACCGGGCTGGAGCTGCTCCGCCTGCTGCTGCGTCATCCGGACGCGGAGATCGTCTATCTCGGCACGCGCCGCGACGAGCGGCCGCCCATCTCCGAGATCTGGCCGATCCTCCGCGGGCGGCTGGACATGCGCTGCTCCCTGCTCGAGAAGGACCCGGTCCCGAAAATGGACCTGGCGTTTCTCGCGCTGCCGCACACGCTGGCGATGGACTACGCCCCCGCGCTGCTCAAGAGCGGCGTCCGCGTGGTGGACATCAGCGCGGACTATCGCCTCAAGGACCCGGCCGCCTTCAAGAAATGGTACAAGGTCGAGCACAAGGACCCCGCGAATCTGAAGCACGCCGTGTACGGCTTGAGCGAGCTGTTCCGGGACGAGATCAAGCCGGCCCGGCTCATCGCGAACCCCGGCTGCTACGCCACGGCGATCCAACTGGCGCTGGCGCCGCTGCTGATGAGCCACCTGGCCGCCCCGGACGCGCCCATCATCGCGGACGCCAAGTCCGGCGTCAGCGGCGCCGGGCGCGACCCGCGGCCCGACCTCCATTTTCCCGAGGCGAACGAGAGCGTCAGCGCGTACAAGGTCGGCATCCACCAGCATACCGGCGAAATCGTCCAGGGCATGCGGCGGATCGGCGGGCGCGACGTGGAACTGCTGTTCGTCCCGCACCTGATTCCCATGGACCGCGGCATACTGGCCACCTGCTACGTGCCGCTCTCCGCGCCGGCGACGACGCAGGAGCTGAAGGACCTCTATGCCCGGACGTACAAGTCCGAGCCGTTCGTCCGCGTCCGGATGGATGACGCGACGCCGACGACGAAGCACGTCTGCGACACGAATTTCTGCGACATGGCCGTGCGCGGGATCGGCAAGACGGCGGTCGTGATCTCGTGCATAGACAATTTGGTCAAGGGCGCGGCCGGCCAGGCCGTTCAGAACATGAACATTATGCTGGACCTTCCCGAGACGGCGGGGTTGTTCTGACCATGAAACGCAACGGCATCCGACGAATCCCCGGCGGCGTCATCGCGGCGAAAGGCTTCCGCTGCGCCGGCGTCCGCTGCGGCATCAAGACGCGCGCGGGCGTGCCGGACCTTGGCCTGATCCTGAGCGACCGGCCGGCGGCCGCTGCGGCGGTCTTTACCACCAACCGCGTGCAGGCCGCGCCGGTCCTGTTCGATCGGAACTCCTGAAACACGGCCCGGTCCGCGGCGTGGTCGTAAATGCCGGGAACGCCAACGCCTACACCGGCTCGAAAGGCCTCCGCGACGCGCGCCGCATGTCGGAGCTGGCCGCCGAATGCGTCCCGCTCCCGCGCGGGAGCGGGAGCCGCTTCCTCGTCGCCAGCACCGGCATCATCGGCGTCCCGCTTCCGCTGGCGAAGGTCAAAT
>Ga0187876_1000154_pt1 | contig 70058 bp, 62 predicted proteins | sample June2016WEW_17_4_FD_133000 | JGI IMG/M metagenome (GOLD analysis project Ga0187876, IMG submission 133000) | Peatland microbial communities from SPRUCE experiment site at the Marcell Experimental Forest, Minnesota, USA - June2016WEW_17_40 | ecosystem: Environmental > Terrestrial > Soil >... | reverse complement strand
GCACTTGCACCCGGCCGGGCCACGCCTACCCCATTCTTCCCTCTTTCATGCTCATCTTGCATTGGAAACCGCCCCGGCCACGTCGCCCGGTTCATGCTCATCTTGCATTGGATAATTCTGTCAGCGAGCGCTTCACCAGCCCCGCAAGCGCCCGGTGCGATACTACGGATAAGTGCATGCGAGGCAGAGCAATCTTAGCGGGTACGATCGGGTTGGGGATTCTGGTATGTGCCGTCTTCGCGCAGCGGCCGTTCCGCGAATACCCCGCCTGGGAGTACAACAACTTTCCCATCCCCAAGGACTATCTGGTGCCGGGCGAATGGACTTTCGCCCGCCTGATGTATCCCACCTGGCACGGCTACATCGACTGGCAATCGGAATACAAGCGCGGCTATGACTGGCATCAAGGCAACACCAACTGGACCATCGACTATCCGCGCTCGGACCGCCATCTGGCCCTCGCCATCCGCCGGCTCACGCGCATCGACGCCAAATCGGTCGAGCAGCCGATCAACCTCGAGGAAGACGACGACGTTTTCAATTACCCCTGGCTTTACTCGGTCGAGGTGGGGCACTGGGAGCTGACCGATCTGCAAGTCGCCAAGTTTCGCGAATTCCTGCTGCGCGGCGGCTTTTTCATGTGCGACGATTTTCACGGGACGGTGGAGTGGAATGTGTTCGTCCACAGCATGAAAAAAGTGCTGCCGGACCGGCCGATCGTCGACATTCCCAACGACGACCCCATTTTTCACACCGTGTTCGACCTGGACCATCGCTACCAGGTCGCCGGCATGCAGTACACCCAAACCCACAGTGTCTGCGAGAAGTGTCCCACCAATCCGCGCTGGGGTTCGGGAGGCGACACCCCGCGATGGCGCGGCATCTACGACGACAAAGGGCGCCTGATCGTCGTCATCTGCCACAACATGGACTTGGGCGACTCCTGGGAAAACGCCGACGAGCCCACCTACCCCGCCCGTTTTTCCGAGCTCGGCATCCGCATCGGCGTGAACTATCTGATCTACGCCTTCACCCACTAGGCAGGCTGGCTTTGCTTGCCCGCATTGCTTCCCGGCAAGCCTGTCCGCTATCGTGGAATTGTCGCCGGCCGAACGGTCGCAGAGGTTTCATGCCGGCGCATCGCGGCTGCGCAGGCCGGTATCGAACTCCCTTCCGGCGGCTGCAGCAGATTGGCTAACACAAGTGCCACGTCAAGCAGAACCTGAACGGCCAGGCAAGGTTCGCGTGAATCACCTGGCGAAGATCAAGCAAAGCGGCGGCAGAATCGCCGCTCTCACGGCGTACGATTTTCTTACCGCCCAACTGCTGGACCGGGCTGGAATCGATATGATCCTGGTCGGCGACTCGCTGGCCAATGTTGTTTTAGGCTACCCCACCACCTTGCCGGTTACCTTGGACGAGATGCTGCACCACGCCAAGGCAGTCGCGCGCGGCGTCACGCGGGCGCTGACCGTTGCCGACATGCCCTTCCTCTCCTACCAGACCGGCATCGATGACGCTGTTCGCAATGCAGGCCGGCTCCTGAAAGAGGGTGGCGTCGAAGCGGTCAAGGTGGAGGGCGCGGGCTCCGTGCTCGCCGTCATTGAGAGACTGGTCGAACTCGGGATTCCGGTGCTCGGGCACCTCGGATACACCCCGCAGTCGGTCCACCGGTTCGGCAGCAATATTGTGCAAGGTAAGACGGCGGCGCGCGCGGGCGAGTTGCTCAATGACGCGATCGCGCTCGACGGCGCGGGGGCTTTTGCCGTGGTGCTGGAATGCGTGCCGGCCGAGGTGGCTCGATTGATCACCCAGCGCTTGACCGTGCCGACCATCGGCATCGGCGCCGGCCCCTTTTGCGATGGCCAGATCCTGGTGCTGCATGATGCGTTGGGGTTGACGCCGCGAAGCCCGCGCCTGGCCAAACGCTACTGCGAGTTGGGCGGAATGATCTCCCAGGCCGCTGCATCGTACATCCGCGAAGTTCGGGACGGTTCGTTTCCCGCAGCCGGGCACTGCTACGAAATGCCCGAAGAAGAACTGCGCACACTGACCGCGGATGATCGAAGCGGCGATAGAAACCCGCGCTGAGATGGTGGATGCCGCTATTGCGCCTCGCCCCTGCTTCGGCGCCGCCGTCTTCTGTAGGGGCCGGGCATGCCCGGCCCGGCTTGGACCGCCCCATGAATTCAGATGAACAATGTCGCAAATGCGAATCGTACAAACCATAAGTGAAATGCGTGCCGCAGCGCACGCGGCGCGGCGCGCCGGCGATATCGTGGGCCTTGTCCCGACGATGGGCTTCTTTCATGAGGGCCACCTGTCGCTGATGCGCCGCGCGCGGACCGAGTGCGGCCAGGTCGTCGTGTCTCTGTTTGTGAATCCCACCCAGTTCGGTCCCGGCGAGGATCTCGCGGCTTACCCCAGAGACTTCGCGCGGGACTGCGCGCTTGCCGGCGCCGAGGGCGTAGACGTGATGTTCGCTCCCGACGCAGCCGAGATGTACGCGGGCGATCACGCCACCTTCGTCGACGTCGAGCGCCTCACCGCCAACTTGTGCGGCGCATCCCGGCCCGGCCATTTCCGCGGCGTAGCGACGGTAGTCGCCAAGGTGTTCAATATCTGCCAGCCGCAGCGCGCCTACTTCGGCTTGAAGGACTATCAGCAGGCGCGCGTGATTGAAACTATGATTCGCGACCTGAACTTCGGCGTCGAGCTGGTGCGCTGCCCGATCGTGCGCGAGCCGGATGGCGTCGCCATGAGCTCGCGCAACAGCTATCTTTCCCCGGAACAGCGCCGCGCCGCAACCATTCTGCGCCGCTCCCTGCTTGCAGCCGGCCATCGCATCGAGCGCGGGGAGCGCGACGGCGCTGCCATCGCCAGGCAACTGCGGGAGGCGATTGAGACGGAGCCCCTGGCAAGTGTCGATTACGCCGAGGTGGTCGATGCGGAATCGCTCGCGCCCCTCGCCCGGATCGAGAGAGCCGCCCTGCTGGCCGTAGCCGTCCGCATCGGCCGCGCGCGGCTGATCGACAACCTGCTGATCGAGGCAGTGTGATGCGTTGGCTGCCGGCGTTACGCCAGACTCACCCGAATAATGCGGCGAAATCGCTCGCGGATATGATCCGCGTGGCCTTGTGATGGCCGAGCACAAGCAGCCCGCTCTTGTCGCCCGTCACCAGATAATCGGCCTTCCCCGCTTCGGAGAGAGCCAGCAGAAAATCGTCGGTGGGGTCGGGCGAGCGTTCAACGTGCGGTAGCATGTCAACAACCGTGGCCAGCTCCTTCAGTTGATTGACCAGGCGGCCGGCGTTGTACGGCTTGATGCGCGCCGCGAGTGCCGGCTTGTGCAGGGTGGCCCGCAACTCGTCGAGCTGCTCCTCGCAGATCAGGAGCGTGCAGTTCCCCTCTTGCCAAGCGCGATAGATCGCCGCCGGGTTGCCTGCGGGGACCAAAAGGGCGGAGACCAGAACGTTGGTGTCGAGCACCACGCGCATCAGGCTCGGTCAGCCGTGACGTTGGCGCGACGCTCGACGCGAACCTCGCGCACCGCATCGTCGATCAGGCTTTGCAACTCATCCGGGCTGGCATCGGCGTTGCGCGCCTTGATGTCCTGCACGGTGCGATCAAACACCCGCCAACGGACGGCCTCTTCGATGAATTTTGAGAGGTCGCCTTTTTTCATGCCATGCGATCCCAAGTAGGTGCGAAGTGCCAAGTCGGTCTCCTTCGAGACCGTGATGTTCCAGCGGATCGTCACGTCCATATAACGCCTATACACGTAAGCACATAAGTACGTAAGCGTATACGCGCTTACGTACTGATTGTAGAGGGAATGTCTTCACAATGCAAGCTATTTAATAAATTGTTATTTATCAATAACTTGCAACTTATTGATCGCAACGAGCCTGCTCCTACGCCGGCTTCCGCAGCAGCGGGCGCAGCGCCAGGTTCACCAGAATCATAATCACCGAGAAGCCGGGCAGCAGGAGAAGCGCCGTTCCCAGGCTGTGCGAGTTGGCCACGTCGCCGATGATCGGGCTGCTCACCGCGAGACCCAGCCAGCCGCAGGTGATTACGATGCCCATGGCGGTGGCGCTCATGCGCGGGAAGGCGTCGCCCACTAGGGCGAGCGTGGTGGGAAAGACCGGCGCCATCGCGAGGCCGGCGCAGAACACCACCACCCAGGCGGCCGATGGGCTGGTGACCTGCAACATGGCGAATGTCGCGATGGCCATGGCCACCGAAGCCCCAAGCGTCACCGACAACGCGGATACCTTGATGAGAATCCGCGAGGCCGCCAGGCGTCCCACCAGCAGCCCCAGCGCGAAGCCCAGCGAAAGGATATTGAGCGCGGTGGCTTTGTCGAGCCCGCGCACCACGGTCAGGTACCTGGCCAGCCAGTTCCAGACGCCCACTTCGCAGGCAATGTAGAGAAACAAAAACAGCGACAGAACATACAGCACCGGGCGGCCCACCACCAGGCCGATCTCGGAAGCTTTGAATCCGCGCTCGCCGGTGGGTTTCGGCATCGGCGTCACGATATTGAACAACAGCACGATGGTAGCCAGCACGGCGGCCACGTAGCACATGCGCACCGCGCTGCCGCCAAGCACATTGGCGGTGACGAACGGTGTGATCAGCCCGCCCAGCCCGAAGAACAGATTCAGGATGTTCAACATGCTGCCCCGGCGCGATTCGCTGATATCGGAAACCAGCGCGTTGGCGCCGGTCACTACCACGCCTCCACCCAGGCCCAGCAGCGTCAAGGCCACCAGCACCAAGGTGAAATCGCTGCCGGCGGCAGGCAGCAGCCAGAAGGAAATCGAAATCAGCGCCAGGCCGCCGACCAGCGCCGTCTTTTTGCCTTTAAGATCGATCAGCGGCCCGACCGAAACGGAAGCGACCACCAACCCGATCGCCTGTGCCGCGGCGATGGTGCCGATCTTCGCGTCGGTGAATCCCAGTGTGGGGTTGAACGTTCCCCACGTGGCAGCGACGATGCCGTAGATCAGAATGCCGAGGATCGCGGCTAGTATCAACATGGAGAGTTGATCTTATCACTACGCCCTGCCGGCTGGTTGCTGGGCGAGTTCCAGGTGGGCCGTCGCTCCCGCGGCAGGCAGCGTGATGGTGAATCGCGTCCCTTTGCCGGGGCTGCTCTGCACGTCGATGACGCCCTGGTGCGCTTTGGCAATCCAGGCAACGAAGCTTAAGCCCAGTCCCAGGCCCTGATCGGGTGCCGGGGCCGTGCCCGAGCCGGGGACGCGGTAGAAGCGGTCGAAGATGTGCGGCAGGTGTTCGGCGGGAATTCCGCGCCCGGTGTCTTCCACCACCAGTTCCACGTTGCCCCCCACCCGCCGCGCGCTGAGGCGCACCTCGCCGCCTTCGGGAGTGAACTTCAGGGCGTTCGAGAGCAGGTTGGTGATCATGCGTTCGATTTGCACCCGGTCGGCCTCCACGAAACAGCCGGGTTGGCAATGCGCTGTGAGCCGCACGCCGGCGCCCTCGGCGGGAATCTGGAACTGCTCGGCCAGGTCTTCCAACACCAGGCCCAGGTCGATCCGCGCTCTTTGCAGCGCCAGTTGCCCGGATTCGGCTTGCGAGAGCAGCAGCAGCGCGCGCACGATCTGCGACAGCCGGTCGATATCCTGCAGCGCGTTCAACATGGCCTCGCGATACTGCTCGGTGCCCCCGGCCGTCATCAAGGCCACCTCCAGTTGCCCGCGTATGCCGGTGATGGGCGTGCGCAGCTCGTGCGAAACATCGGCCGAGAACTGTTTCATCTGCCGGAATGAGGCCTCCAGGCGCTCGATCATCCGATTGAAGGTGAGGATCAGATAGTCGAGCTCATCGCCGGAATGCCGCGAAGGAATGCGCAGCCCGAGATTGGAGCCGGTGATGCGCTGCGCCGCCTGTGCCACGTCGCGCACCGGAGTGAGCGCGCGCCCGGCCACCACCCAGCCCACCAGCCAGCCCAGCAAGGTCGCGCCGGGGATGACGCCGAAAAATATCATGAAGGAGTACCGCCGCAGGATCTCCTCGTTCTTGGCGAGCGAGGTTCCCAGCGCCACGTAAAACGGATCGTGCCTCTTCTCATCCCACATCACTGCGGCGCGAATCAGAAACAGCTCTCCCGACGAATCCCGTTTCTCCATCCAGAACGGCTTGCCGGCCTGCCCCGGCTTGGAGGCCGTCACCCACTGCCGCACCCGCGCCTGAATATCGGCGGGGCGGTCCTGCGGCAGATCCTGGTAGATGGTGGATTCGGCGGGCGCCTGCGTCTCGTGGTCCTGAATCACCTGCCCGCTGCTGTCGGTGATCAGCAGCACCTTCTTGATGTCCAGCACCACCGTGGTTTCGTCGGGGTCGTCTTTGTCGTAATACCAGTTGGCCTCATAGGCGCTCGAATCCGGGGCACGATCGATGCGCAGGATGTTGCCTTTCACCGCCGTCCAATCCTCGTCCAGCGAATCCGTCGCCAGCGTCTGCAGGCTGCTTGCCAGTTGCGCGCGAGCCAGCCACGCCGCGCCTACCAGCAGGACGACAAACAGTGCCGCATAAGTAGCGGTGAGGCGGAAGCGCAAGCCGCGCGACCCGCGGCGCAAGTCGCGGCCGATGCGAAGCAGGTCGCGCCGCAGTAACCGCATGCTACGCCTGCCGTTCGGGAACGGCTTCCGGCGCCCGGTCCGCCGCCTTGTCCGGAGCCTCGATCATGTACCCGATCCCACGCACCGTCTGGATGATCTTTTGCGGAAAGCGGTCGTCGATCTTGCTGCGCAGGTGGCGGATGTAGACGTCGACGATGTTGGTCAGCCCGTCGTAGTCCATATCCCAGACGTGCTCCACGATCATCGTGCGGCTGAGCGGCCGGCCCGGGTTGCGCATCATGTATTCGAGTATGCCGAACTCCTTGGGCGCCAGGTCGATCGCTTCGCCCGAGCGGGTTACTTTGCGGCGGATGCAATCGAGCGTCAGGTCGGCCACCTGCAGCTTTTCCGGCGTCGGCTGGCCGCGCCGCAGCAGCGCGCGCACTCTGGCCAGCAGTTCGACGAAGGCGAACGGCTTCACCAGGTAGTCGTCGGCGCCCTGCTCCAGCCCCTTGACGCGATCGTCGAGCGAGCTGCGCGCGCTCAGGATCAGCACCGGCGGGCCCACCTTGCCGCCGCGGATTCTCTCCAGCACCTCGATACCGTCCATATCGGGCAGCATCAGGTCCAGAATCACCAGGTCGTAATCGGTCGAGTGCGTGCGGTCCAGCGCGCCTGTCCCATTGGCCGCCACATCCACCGCATAGCCGGCCCCTTCGAGCCCCCGGCACAGGAAGTCGGCGATGCGCTTTTCGTCCTCCACCACCAGCAGTCTCATTTGTTATCAGCTTATCAACAACGTGACGCGCAGTGCGGCGGCTCGGCGCACCTTTCGGCTTAGGACGATGGAAACACGTAGCCTGTCACGGCTTTTTTGTCACGGCTTTTTCTAGAAGACGGCGATCGGCTGTATCTCCACGTAGCCGCCGGCATCCAGCCGATGAGCGATGCAGCCGAACACCCGATAGGGAAGGCCGCCCCGGAGGGGATCGACCGCACTTTGCGCCCTGAGCGAGAAGCGAAACGCCACTCGCTCCGGGAGTTCGCCAAAGACCGCCTCGAACTGCTGGATGCCCGGCGGCCCGGGAGTCGTCCGGAACGTTCCGGTAAAAATCACTAGCCCACTAGCGCGGGATAGCTCCGCCCGAAGGGAGTTGTTGAGAGCTCGCAGCTGGCTTCCTTCCGGCGGTGGTGCCGGCCACACACGCACGCCCTCCGGGTAGGAGCGCCCGGCCAGCATTGCCGCTGCGCCAAGCGCCCTATCTATCCGCGCCAGCCGCTCGCCCCGCCACTCCTGGGCGGTCGTGTAATAGGCGATCTTCCGATTTGACAGGAGGAAGTTCAATAGGTCAACGCACTTGCGCTCAACGGACGATTCCCTTCTTTGGTAAGACGATGTCTCAGTCGCTTTACCGGAGGCTTCGGCCTTAGAGTTTCCCAGCCCTACTGCAAGGGATCCCGAACGCTCCGACGAAATCGTCCGCCCTTGCTCCGGGAACTCGGACTCGATTTCGCTGTACAGGGCCGAAAGACGAGTCTTGTCCAGATACTGAAAGACTAGAGGCGCCTCGACCAGTGGCGGGGCTGCGTATGAGTCATCCATAAACATCTGGGCGGCGCGCAGCCTGCCCTCCGAGATGCTGCGGGCCTCAGCGCGCTCAGCTGCCGGCGTTTTGAGGAGCACGAGCGCCACTCCAAGCACTGTGAACGTGCAGATCAGCGCCAGGCGAAATGCCCAAGCCTCCAGAACAGCCCACAAACGGGTCTTGTGAAGGTAGCCGAGAGCCGAAAGGACGATGCCGACAGCGCAGAGCACGATGAGCAGCGTGGTCTCACGGTAGACCAGCTCGTCCCAGCCCTCCCTGAGATCGGAGAGGTAAATGCTTTGCCCCCTCCAAAAAACCTCGTACCACCAATCCGGAAACCAGATCGAGCCAACGGCGACCCAAACGACGGTGATGATCGAGCCGACCGCTATAATGCGGCGGGCAAAACGCAGTGTATGCTTGATGGATTCCTTGCAAACCTCCACGGCGGCCCGGCCTCCATGCCTCGGGCCTTATTTTAGCGCCTACCCACGGAGGGCGGCCGCTCCAGCTTGCCGAGGCTTCCGGGTAAAAACTGGAAAACCGGTGACAGGCTACGCTTTTCCATTTTCCTGCCCAAGTGCAGATGATAGCGCGGTCTGTACGGCGTAAAGCGCGTGCACGGTACAGATGCATTTTCCATCTCCGTTTGTTCCCCCACGCCGCAGAAGATATCCAGCTCCGGTGCTATCAAGATGGCGCCGGACGCTCGCCGCTTCCAGCCTCTTGGGGTGAAGGGGGCCGCCGCTGGACAGAGGGCCGCGGCCCGTCGCACTATGTAGGTTGGCTCCGTCGCTTACCATCACCCCTCAATTCCATCCGCCGCTCGACCCCGACTTCGTCCCGGCCGCCTTGTGGAACCGCGCTTACCGCGCCCGCGTCAGCCAGGCCGGTGGCGCGCCGCTCGCCATCGCGCTCGAGCGCGGCGATGGTTCGGTCTCCGTCTATCGCACCGCCGTTCTGCCGCACCAGGGAGCATACGTCGACTGGAATTGCCGCTACGCCGAACGGCTCCTCAAATTCCTGCTGTGGCAAAAGGGCGGCTGCCGTGTGACCGTCGCCGGCGATCCCGGCCTGGCCGCTTACCTCGGCGCCGTATACTCGCCGGCCGGCGTGCGCGCCTTCGATCATCGCTTCATGGGCGAACGCATCTATGGCCGGCCGTTCGCTGTCGTTGGCGCCGCCTATGATGCCGTCCCCGAGGAGCGCGAGCCCACCACTCCGCTGGGCCGCCACCTCGATGGCTGCCGCATCGGCTTCGACCTGGGCGCCAGCGACCGCAAGTGCGCTGCGGTGGTGGAAGGCCGCGCCGTCTGGAGCGATGAGACGCCCTGGAATCCCTCCGCCCAGTCCGACCCGCAATATCACTTCGATGGCGTCCAGGATTCTCTCCGCCGCGCCGCTGCCCACCTGCCGCGCGTCGACGCCATCGGCGGCAGCGCCGCCGGCGTTTATGTGAACAATCAGGTTCGTGTCGGCTCGCTCTACCGCTCCGTCCCTCAGCCCCTCTTCGAAGCCCGCATTCGCAACCTCTTCCTCGAGCTGCAAGCCGCCTGGGGCGTTCCGTTCGAAGTGGTCAACGATGGCGAAGTCACCGCGCTCGCCGGTTCCATGGCCCTCGGCGACAATGCCGTGCTCGGCGTAGCCATGGGCAGCAGCTTGGCCGCCGGATACGTCACGCCGCGCGGCGCCATCACTGGCTGGCTCAATGAGCTGGCTTTCGTCCCCGTGGATTACCGGCCGGGCGCGCCGCTCGACGAATGGTCCGGCGATTCGGGCGCCGGCGTGCAGTATTTCTCGCAACAAGCTGTGGGCCGCCTGCTGGCGCCTGCCGGCATCGGCCTGCCGCACGAAATGCCGCTTCCTCTGAAGCTCGAACAGGTGCAGCAACTCGCTGCCGGCGGCGACGCACGCGCACTGCGCATCTTCGAAACCATCGGCGTCTGGTTCGGTTACACCATCGCTCACTTCGCGGATTTTTATCAGGTCCGCAACCTGCTGGTCCTCGGGCGCGTGATGACCGGCGTTGGCGGCGACCTGCTGCTTTCCACCGCTCGCCGCGTGCTGGCGGCCGAGTTTCCCGATCTTGCGGAGCGCATCCGCTTCCACATTCCCGGTGAGCAGGAGAAGCGCCACGGCCAGGCCATCGCCGCCGCCAGCCTCCCCGCCATCCCATCCAAGGAGGTCCCGAGTGTTTCCTCATAATCCCCACGTTGACGTGTTCGTTCCCGACAACCTGCCGCCCGCCGAAGCGCTGGCCCGCACCACCCACCTGACGATTGCCGCGCACCAGGACGATATCGAGATCATGGCCTACCACGGTATCGCCGAGTGTTTCGGGGTCGCCGACCGGTGGTTCACCGGCGTGGTGGCGACCAACGGCGCCGGCAGCCCGCGCTCCGGCATCTACGCCGATTGCACCGATCAGGACATGCAGCGGGTGCGCATCCAGGAGCAGCGCAAAGCCGCTTTCGTCGGCGACTACGCCTGCCAGGTCCAGCTCGGCTATTCGAGCGCCGAAGTCAAGGATCCGGCCGGCCCGCTGGCTGGCGACCTGTGCGCCATTCTGCGCGCCGCCAAGCCGCAAGTCGTCTACCTGCACAATCTGGCGGACAAGCACGACACTCATGTCGCTGTCGCCCTGCGCGCCATCGCCGCGCTGCGAACCGTGCGCGAGGAAACCCGGCCGCGCGCCGTCTATGGCTGCGAGGTGTGGCGCGACCTCGATTGGCTGCCCGATCAGGACAAGCGGCCACTCCCGGTTTCCGCCCGCTCCAATATCGCCGCCGCCCTGGTGGGCGTTTTCGATTCCCAGGTCTCCGGCGGCAAGCGCTACGACCTCGCCACCGCCGGCCGCCGCCTGGCCCACGCCACTTACTTCGCCGCGCACTCCACCGACCAGGAATCCGCGCTCAGTTTCGCCATGGATCTCACCCCCCTGGTCGACGATCCCAGCCTCCCCATCGCCGCTTACGTGCTCTCCTTCATCGACCGCTTTCGCGAGGATGTAGCCCAGCGGCTGCAAGGGGCGCCGCGATGAGAGTCTGGCGCATCCGCAATTGCGCTGGGGCATTTCACCTAACCCGCTCTTCCAGACGCCTCGTAATTTGTTGATGCTGCGTGGTTTTCCTTTGGAACGAGGGGTGCTGTACAATCAATCCGCACCCCTATGTTCCGATTCGATCAATTGATCCGCCGCGACATGATCATTCGTGACGTGAAACAACGCCACCCGGCAACCAGAACTGTCTTCGATAACTTACATTTCCGCGAAAGCTGCGACGATTGCGCCATCGAGACTGTGGCGCGCAAAAACGGCCTGCAAATTCCCGACGTCCTGGACGCGCTCAACCGCGCCGCCTTCGGGTCGCAGGCGGAGAGCGACGAACATGCAAGCCACCAATAAGATCACGCGCAAGAAGAAACATAGTCCGATAAACCAGCCGTTGGAGGTGTTTTTCACCCCCAAGACGGTGGCCGTGATTGGCGCCACCGAAACGGCCAACTCGGTCGGCCGGACGCTGTTGTGGAACCTGGTCACTTCTCCCTTCGGCGGCACCGTTTACCCGGTGAATCCGAAGCGGCCCAGCGTGTTGGGCGTGAAGGCCTACAAGTCCGTCTCCGAGATCCCGGAAGACGTCGACCTGGCGGTGATCGTGACGCCGCCGCCTTCGATTCCAGGCTTGATCAAAGAGTGCGGTGAGAACGGCGTGCGCGGCGCAATTGTGATTTCGGCCGGCTTCAAGGAGATCGGCCCCGCAGGCGCGGCGCTCGAACAACAGCTTCTGGCCGCGGCGCAGGCGGCCGGCATCCGCGTCATCGGTCCCAACTGCCTGGGCGTGATGGCTCCGCTCACCGGCATGAACGCCACCTTCGCCACCACCATCGCGCGCCCCGGCTCGGTCGGCTTTATCAGCCAGAGCGGCGCCCTGTGCACCGCGGTGCTCGATTGGAGCCTCAAGGAAATGGTGGGCTTCAGCGCATTCGTTTCGATCGGCTCGATGGTGGACGTCGGCTGGGGCGACCTGATCTATCACCTCGGCAACGACCCGAGAACCAAGTCCATCGTCTGCTACATGGAGTCGATCGGCGACGCCCGCTCGTTCATTTCCGCCGCCCGCGAAGTGGCGCTCAACAAGCCGATCATCATCATCAAACCGGGGCGCAGCGCGGCCGCGGCCAAAGCGGCGGCGTCCCACACCGGCGCCCTCACCGGCTCCGACGAGGTGCTGGAGGCCGCCTTCCGCCGCTGCGGCGTGTTGCGCGTCGCCAACATCGCCGATCTTTTTTACATGGCCGAAGTGTTGTCCAAGCAACCCCGGCCCCAGGGGCCGCGGCTCACTATCGTCACCAATGCAGGCGGTCCGGGCGTGCTGGCCACCGACGCTCTCATTATGGGCGGCGGCGAGCTGGCCGAGATCTCCCCGGAAGCCATGGAGGCCTTTAGCGCCGTATTGCCCCCCACCTGGAGCCACGGCAACCCGGTCGACATCATCGGCGATGCCTCCCCCGAGCGCTACGCCAAAGCGCTCGAAATCGCCGCCAAGGATCCCAACTCCGACGGCATGCTGGTGATCCTGACGCCGCAGGCCATGACCGATCCCACGCAGATCGCCGAGCAGCTAAAACCGCTGGCCAAGCAGGAAGCGAAGCCGCTGCTGGCAAGCTGGATGGGTGGCGTGGACGTGGCCGCGGGTGAGGCGATTCTGAACCGCGCCAATATCCCCACTTTTTCCTACCCCGATACCGCTGCGCGCGCCTTCAATTATATGTGGCGCTACAGCTACAACTTGCGCGGTCTTTACGAAACCCCGGCCCTGGCGGAAGATTCGGGGGATTGGGTTCCCGATCGCGCGCTCGTCGCCCAAATCGTCCAGACATCGCGCGATCGCGGCCGCACCATTCTGACCGAATCGGAATCCAAGCAGGTGTTGGCGGCTTACGGCATCCCTACCACCGCCACTATCATTGCCGCCGATGCTGCGGCCGCGGTCCAGGCCGCCGGCCAGATCGGCTATCCGGTGGTGCTCAAGATCTACTCGGAAACCATCACCCACAAGACCGACGTCGGCGGCGTTCAGCTCAATTTGGGCAACGCCCAGGCGGTTGAGAAGGCTTTCGCGGCGATTCAGACCTCGGTGGTGGAGAAGGCCGGCGCGGAGCACTTTCAGGGCGTCACGGTGCAGCCCATGGTCCGCCTCAAGGACGCGTATGAGCTGATTGTCGGCTCCAGCCTCGATCCCCAGTTCGGACCGGTGCTGCTCTTCGGCACCGGCGGGCAACTGGTCGAGGTGTTCAAAGACCGCTCGCTGGCCCTGCCGCCGCTGAACACCACGCTGGCGCGGCGTATGCTCGAGCAGACCAAAATCTACAAGGCGCTCAAGGGTGTCCGTGGCCGCAAACCGGTCGATCTGGCGGCGCTCGAGTTGTTGATGGTTCGCTTCAGCACCCTGGTGGCCGAGCAGCGCTGGATCAAGGAAATCGACATCAACCCGCTGCTGGCTTCGCCCGACGGCCTGATGGCGCTCGACGCCCGCGTGGTGGTGTATGGGCCCGAAGTGACTCTCGACCAGATCCCCAAAATGGCGATCCGGCCTTACCCCACACGCTACGTGGGGCCGTTCACGCTCAAGGATGGCAACGTGGTCACCATCCGCCCGATCCGTCCGGAGGACGAGCCAACCATGGTGCGCTTCCATAAGACGCTTTCCGAGCGCAGCGTCTACCTGCGGTTCTTCCACTTGATGAATCTCGAACAGCGCACCAAGCACGAACGCCTGATGCGCACCTGCTTCATCGATTACGACCGCGAAATGGCCCTGGTGGCTGAACGCCGCAACCCGGAGACCGGCGAGCCGGAGATCCTGGGCGTGAGCCGGATGACCAAAGTCCACGGCGTGGAGGGAGCCGAGGTAGCGGTGGTGGTGAGCGACCAGTGGCACGGCCGCGGGCTCGGCAAAGAGTTGATGGCGCGCTTGCTGATCGTCGCCGCCGATGACAAGGTCCCGATGCTCACCGCCAACATCCTGCCCGACAACCGCGACATGACCCGCGTCTTCGAGAAGCTGGGCTTTTCGCTGACCCACAACATGGACGACGAGTTGGTCCACGCCGAATTCAAGCTATAGGCGCTTGCGAGGGCTGGCACAGAAGTCGCAACAGAGTCGAGGCCGTCCCTGTTTGTTCGCCTCATCCCATACAACGTGCCGGTTTATCCCGGCGCCCCTTTTCCCCTCAGGCTACCCTTCCCTTCGGTCGGCGGCAGGAGTAGGATTAGGCTCTATGATACGCGCCGTTTTCGTCCACGCCGGGAATACTAGTAATAGGTCAACTTCACAACATTGTTGGGCGGCCTGTGGTACACCCAACGTGATGGCAGTGCGCCCATGCATACGGTAGGGTAGGGTAGCGAAATGTGGAAACGTGCCAGACAGCTTTGGGATGTTTACCGGCATCTTAAGGCATTTCGGGATCTCCTGGAGGCCATCACTCTGTGGAAGCTATTCCTGGTGGGCGTCTCGGTGTTAACCGGAATCGCGGTTGCCACATTGTCTTGGCTGGAGAGGCTGCCGAAATCGCTGGCAATCCTGATCGGACTCACCTGTGCCGCCTTAGTGATGGCCCTGATTTCGTTGGGCATTAGAACATGGAACGAATGGAAAGGAAACGTAGTAAAAGATAAAGCAACCGTTGAGGCACTCGGCCAGCAACCTCCCCCATGGTTGGCCGTGGCGGTCATTGGGTTGGTAGCAATCTGCATCGCAATTGGAGTGATCAGAGGCCATAGGATCCATACCGCAGGAGTTCCATACAGCGGTCCACCAATCTCCAAGACGCAGCAACAGACAACAGAAGACCGCAAGAAAGCACACGGAGACGGCGACACCAGCACACACTCAACCAAGAACATCACTAAACCGGCGACGCCCGCCACTAATCCTGTTCCATCCACGCAAGCCGACAATGCCTCGAATGGCAAGACTGTACGGCCAGTTCAGGTTCAGCCTGGGGCCGTAGCTTCTTTTGGTCAACAGGGTGGACAAACAGCAAGAACAATAATAAATAATGCGCCACCGCTATCGCCGCCGCTATCGCCGCCGCCGACTTTTACGGAAGCGCCGGGAACGCCCGGAAACTTCGCTCTGCTAATTGCCGGCAAGACATATATTGTCAATAGATCAAGCACGAAACAGAACCCTACGGGCATACAATTACTGGGAGAACATCCACCCGCACTTCTGGCATACGGCAAGAGCGACAAATTATTTGTTGATACGGTACTCTATCATCCCCTTAGCACTTCACCCCTGCGACTCACCGACAATGAACTCGAACAGATGCCGGCCCAATGGGATAGCAACAAGAATGATTCGGCGATTGAAGTTGTGGATGAGAACCTTAAGCCAAGATTCCAGCTTATTTACAAAAAACAGTGGATCGTCCTGCTTAACGGAATCTTTCAAGTTCCGGGAGCGGCGGTGGTCCTTGAAGAGCATGCCCACCGCTTCGTCGGCAGCAATGAAGATAGCAGGTGGGAGATTCGCCGCATCTTCCAATACCCGTCGTGGAAGCATAAAGGCGAGTTATTACCTGATACCAGCAGCAGCGCAAACAGCCCCGCTGTGGGAACACTCACGGTTCAGCCTGGAGCAGCAGTCTCCTTCGGCCAACAAGGCGGAATTACCGCCGGAATTGTGAACGTAAATCCGATCCCGCCTATGCCAGAGCTTACTGACTCGCAGAGAGCCATACTTGAGCATGACTTGAAAGAAGCTGGCTTGCATGTGGTCGCTGTGCGGTTTACGCAGGGGAATGAACGTAGCCAATACGTGGCAGATCAGTTCATCGAGTTAATAAAACGCTCTGGCTGGACTTTGCGGCGGCCGAAGTTTCTAATAGAGCAGCATATCGCTCGCGGCATATTCATTCTTGTAGACGATGGCGAGCCGCGTCCAGAGGCGGCTACTGTATTAGAGAATGCGCTAAAACGCTGTGGTCTGCCTCCTATGGTGGTGGCTATCGCTGGACTTGGCAAAGGTGATGTGGATTTGGCAATTGGAATTCAATGATCATGAGAGAAAAGGGGACAGACGCATTTCCCTGTGAGCGCATGTGCCTTTTCTAGCCCAAGAAAATGCGTCTGTCCCCTTTGTTCCCCCTCGAAAAGCTCGGCTTTTCGCTGACCCACAACATGGACGACGAGCTGGTTCACGCCGAATTCAAGCTGTAGGCGCTTGCGAGGGCTGGCACAGAAGTCGCAACAGAGTCGGCGCAGTTCAGGCCGTCCCTGTTTGTTCGCATCGCCCGGCCCTTCCATCGTGAGTCAAGGCTCACCACCAACTGGCCGGCCCGATCCGCTTGAGAACTGTGCGCACCATCTCGAGGACAGGACCCTGGCCGTCCGGAGTGCATGCCGTCTGCCCAATCAGGTACGCTTCGTCACCGGGCCACAGCACCACGCCTTCGTGGCAGGCTGGTATCACCAGCGGCGGCATCACGCCCGGGATCCCGGCAGATACCGTGGTGAATTTCAGCTTCACCGTGCAATCGGCGTTGACCTCGTAAGTGAAGTCGCTATAGGTACCCTTGAGGGCCACGCCGTACAAGATGCCGGTCAGTGTGCCGGTAGCGTGACCCTGGCCGTCGAAAACAATCAGGCTGAGCATCTCATACGGCGCCGGGGCAAGCTTCGTTCCGTTCGGAAGAGTGATCGTAACAACGGAAGACCCGGTGTGCGTGCCCACATAAGCACCGCGAAGCGTTTGTGCCGAGCACGCGCCTGGCTTTGCAAACCCTGTCTGGGCGAACATGGGCGACCCAACCAGAAGGACTGCCGCGAAAACTGCGATTGCGTGTTTCATATGGACCTCCTGGGGCCACAATACGGGCGCGACTGGCGCCCGGCAACAGACAAGGCCAGCCAGTGCGCCTCTGGCGCACTTTGTCACACCTTGTCTGCCTGATCCTGCTAGAATCGGTCTCCAAGCATGGACTCTGATCGGCAGCGCAGCGCCACGGGGCAGCTCAACTCCTGGAAGGAGATCGCCCGGCACCTCGGCGTCTCGGTCCGAACCGCCATGCGCTGGGAAAAGTCGGAGAGGCTGCCGGCGCACCGCCACAAGCATGAGAAGCTCAGCTCGGTCTACGCTTATGGCTCCGAGCTCGACTGCTGGTGGGGCAGCCGCCCCGATCTCCGGAGCGAAGCACCTTCGTCGTTGGCGCCGTCCCGCCAGACCTCCTTGGCCGTGCTCCCCTTCGCCGACCTAACCATTAGCGAAGACGGCGAGATCCTCGCAGATGGACTCACCGAAGAGCTCATCACTCTGCTGAGCCAACTCCCCGGGCTTCGTGTCGTTGCCCGGACCTCCTCGTTCGCTTTCAAGGGCAAAGCCACCGACATCCGTGCCATCGCCCGGCAACTGGGAGTTTCGACTGTGATCGAGGGAAGCCTCCGCATGTCCGGAGAACGGCTCCGCGTCTCGGCTCAGTTGATCGACGCTGCCGACGGCTTCCATATCTGGTCGGACAACTTCGATCGCCGGATGGAGGATCTGCTCGACATTCAGAACTCGATCGCCACAGCCATCGCCGGTGCGCTCGAGATCCGGCTCACTCACGGTGGCATCGGGCCGGTGCTCCAGCGCTACGGCGGCAACATCGAGGCTTACCGTCTCTGGCTCAAGGGCAGGTACTATCTTTGCCGCCTCCAGTTTGAAACGGCGATTCGCAGCTTTGAGGAAGCGCTGGCCATCGATCCGGCCATGGCCCCCTCCTTCGCCGGCCTCGCGGACTGCTTCAGCGCCCTGGCTGCTTTCAGCGGGCTGCCCCGCGCGGAGGGACTTAGCCGAGCTAAGCAAGCGGTGGCGCGTGCCCTTGAGATCGATCCCGGCCTGGCTGACGCGCACGTTTCTCTTGGCGTGCTGGCGATGACGTTCGAATTCGACTGGCCGGTGGCCGAGCGCGCGCTGCGGAGGGCCGTCGAACTGGATCCCTCCCATTCCCTCGCCCATACCTATCTCGCGGGCCTACTCGCAGCGACGGGCCGGATGGAGGAATCCCATCTGCACCAGCGGCGCGCCTGTGAGTTGGATCCAGCGTCGGCCGTCATGCTGTGCAGCGGGGCCGCCGAACACATTATACACAGACGGTGCCGCGACGCCCTGCCTCTTCTCGCTCGCGCTCTCGAGCTAGAGCCCGACTTGCCTTTAACGTACTACTGGCTGGCCGAAGCGTACCTGCTCCTGGGCGAGGTCGGCCAGTTAGAGGTTCTCGCTCGTCGCGCCCCGCCTAATCTGGTCGCCGGCTTCTTGGGCTACTCCTACGCGCAGGCCGGCCGCAAGGCCGACGCCCTCTGCTTGCTGCACGAGCTTGAGGCGCATGCACCCGCCTTTTGGCCGGCTCTGCAGATTGCCCTGCTCCACTTGGGGTGCGGGGACCATCACTCTACCCTCCAATGGCTGGACCGCGCCCGCGAGGACTGCTGCTGGGGCGTAATTTGGCTGGCTGTCGATCCGCTGTGGGATGCGCTACGCTCGGACCCAGGGTTTCGAGACCTGCTCGCCAAGCTCAACTTGGCAGGACGATAGTCCCCGCGGTCAAGAACGGCGTTAAGGCGTGATATCGTGCCTGAGTATCGTGAAGCCGATTTGCGGGCGGAGTGCGGGGTGGCGCCACCGGCACGCCCGCTCATCGACACACGCTTAGCGAGACCGAATTCTACGGATCGGGCGACGCACTCGCCATCCCGCCTCTTCCGAGCACTGTCTTCGCGAAAACCCGTGACAGGCTACGTATTTCCATCTTCCTGCCCGTAGTCGCTCGGCACCCGCGCCAACACGACGGGTAAAGGCGCGGAGTGGCAGCTTTATGTGGTGAACCTGGATCGCGCCAACGGGGGCAGTCATTGGCGATCATCCTATCAAACGGCGGCGTGCACACCCTTTCGCGGACATCCATGATAGACTCCGGCGTATGATGCGATCCATCGTGCTCTTGGCTGTGGCTATCGCGCCCGCCCTCGCGCAGCCATCCGCGCCTCAACCATCCTGGCCGGTCAAGCAAGGCGACGCACTGCTGCGCGACTTCAAGTTCGCCGACGGCGGGTCGCTGCCCGAATTGAAAATCCATTACCGCACGCTTGGCTCGCTTGAACGAGACGCGCACGGCCACGTGACGAATGCCGTCATGCTGCTGCACGGCACGTCAGGCTCGGGAGCGCAGTTTCTCAACCCCATTTTTTCGAACGAACTGTTTCCGCCGGGGCAACCGCTCGATATCGCCAAGTTCTACATCATAATGCCCGACGGCATCGGCCACGGCGCTTCGTCCAAGCCCAGCGACGGGCTGCATGCGCACTTCCCCCGCTACGGCTACGCCGACATGGTCGAGGCGCAGCGCCGCATGCTGGTCGAGGGCCTCGGCGTGGATCACCTCCGCCTGCTCCTCGGCACGTCGATGGGCTGCATGCACGCATACGTCTGGGCCGAGACGCACCCCGAATTTCTCCAGGCGGCCATGCCGCTGGCATGCCTGCCTACACAGATCTCCGGCCGCAACCTGGCTTGGCGCATGACCGCCATCGAAGCTATCCGCAACGACTCCGACTGGCGGTCGGGCGACTACACCGCGCAGCCGCCCGGCCTGCGCACAGCGCTTAGTATGCTTGCTTTCGTGGGCGGCAATCCGCTCACCTGGCAGAAGGCCGGCCCCGACCGCGAAAAGGCCCTGGCCTACTTCCACCGTATCGTCGAGACGCGCCTGCGGACCGCCGACGCCAACGACATCATGTATGCGCTGGACGCCTCGCACGACTACGACCCGGCGCCGGGCCTCGCCAAAATCCGCACGCCGATGATGCACATCAATTTCTCCGACGACACCATCAATCCCCCGGAGCTGCACATCGCCGACACATTGCTGAAACAGGCGCCGACGGTCGCCTTCGAGCTCTATCCTTACACGCCCGACACAGTGGGCCACGGCTCGCACACCAAGGCCGCGCTCTGGAAGGACCGGCTGGTGAAGTTCTTGCAGGCAACCGAACGGTAGACCGGCAAAGAATGCGTGAGAGTGAAATAGCGGTAGTCCGTAAGAACTGATCTGCCCCTTCCCGAGAGTAAAGGGAGAGTAAAGGGAAACGCGTAGGAAACGCGTGACAGTGTTTCCGTTTTCTTGACGGCGATGGCGCGCCGGCGGGAGAGGCAAAACAGTCCCCCGGATCGGCCTCTGCCGCGCGTATGTAACCGGGCGGTCCTCTACTGAAACGTCGCCGTAACCACATTTGACGGGGTTCCCGAGACCGAAATTGTTAGCAGTCGTGGAAAACGCTTGAGCGCAAATTCCGAGCCGAGATGGACCAGCCGGAGGCGGAGTGCGTGAGTTCCCTTTCGGTTCCGGCCCGCGAGGACGGATTACGCTACGCTGAAAGTGAGCATGATCGGCATGGCGGTGGCCCTCTTCGCGACGGCGTTGCCGAACGCAGTGGTGTTGCGGCCGGTGGCGAACATGTATTCCAAGTCATCGGAAGATGCCGACGTGGTCTCACAGGCAATCTACGGCTGCAATGTGGCCCTGATGGAGGAGCACGAAGGCTGGGCGCGAATTCGCACGGCGGACGAATACAGCGGCTGGACTCCGCTGGCCGCACTGAAGATCGGTCCGCCTTACGCTGCTTCGGGTCGAGTGGCAATGGTCTCGAGCCTGTTCGCGCACATCTACCGCGAGCCCGATGTCACCGCGCATGCGCCCATCCTGACCGTGCCGTTCGAGACCAGGCTGGAGATCACCAAAGTTGAACAAGGCCACTGGCGTCAGGCGCGGCTGGCGGACGGGCGCGCAGGTTGGGTGCAGGCGGGCGACGTGACCTTCGATGCTGCGCCCCTCAGCACCGCCGAGATGCTGGCACTGAGCCGGCGTTTTCTCGGCCTGCCCTACACCTGGGGTGGAACTTCCAGCTTCGGCTACGATTGTTCCGGCTTGGTGCAAATGCTGGAGCGCCGCCATGGAGTGCCGCTGCCGCGCGACGCCCAGCCGCAAGCAGATTCGAGCCTCCTCGAGCCGGTGAGCCGGAAAGATCTCGCGCCCGGCGACCTGCTGTATTTCGGCAGTTCGCCCCAGCACATCACGCACACGGGCATGTACCTGGGCGAGGGCCAATTCATCAGCGCCACCACCTACCAGGCGCCCATGGTGCGCATCGACAGGCTGGATGACCCGCACTGGTCGCGCCTGCTGGTGGCGATGAGGAGAGTGAAATGAACCGGAGAAACTTTGTCAGGAGCGCGGCGGCGGCCTATCCGCTCAGCCGGCTGTCGGCGGCCGCCGGGGGCACGGCGCTCGAAACCAAAATCGTCCGCCTCAACCTGCGGCACACCTGGACCACCACCATGTCGTCGAGCCAGTATCGCGACACGCTGTACGTCGGCTACACGCGCGACGGCATCACCGGCCACGGGGAAGGTGCGCCCATCGTGCGCTATCACGAGGACGCGGCGGGCGCGCGGCAGGCGGTGGAGTCCGTCCGCGCGTTGTTGCTGGCGGCGAACCCGATGCAGTTTGAGAAGGTGATGGCGACCGTTTTCGGCCGCGTGGAAGACGCCTGGGCCGGCAAGGCCGCCATCGATATCGCGCTGATGGATTGGGTCGGCCAGAAGCTAGGAATCCCGCTCTACTCGTATTTCGGACTCGATCCCGCGGATGGGCCGATGACCACGTTTTCCATCGGCATCGACACGCCCGAAATCACGCGGCAGAAAACGCGCGAGGCCGCGGAGTACCCGGTGCTCAAGGTGAAGGTTGGCCTGGCAACCGACGAGCCGACCATCGAAGCCGTGCGCAGCGTAACTTCCAAGCCGCTCCGCGTGGACGCCAACGAGGGATGGAAAGACAAGGAAGAGGCGGTGCGCAAGATCAACTGGCTGGCGAAGCAGGGGGTCGAGTTCATCGAGCAGCCGATGCCGGCGGAAATGTTGGAGGAAACGCGCTGGGTGCACGAGCGCGTGCACATCCCGATCATCGCCGACGAGGCCTGCCGCCACGCCTCCGACATCCCGAACCTCAAAGGCGCTTACGACGGCGTCAACATCAAGCTGGATAAGAGCGGCGGAATGCTGGAAGCCTGGCGCATGATCGCGGTGGCGAAATCGCTAGGCATGAAGACCATGCTCGGCTGCATGGTGTCGAGCTCGGTTTCGGTAACCGCCGCCGCGCACTTGTCGCCGCTGGTGGATTACGCCGATCTCGACGGCAACCTGCTAATCGCCAACGATCCGTTCCACGGCGTGCGCGTCGAAAAAGGCAAGCTGATTTTGCCCAACCGGCCGGGCCTGGGATTGGTGCCGGCGTAGAGCTGCCTGGAAATAACCAATTCAATCGCCCCCGGTTGCGCAGATCAGCAGCCTCCAGCGGCAATGCCACTACGCCATCTACGCCGCACTCCATCGCCAGCCGCGCGGCGTTCCAGCGAAAGCGTTCGGCGCTCAAGCCAGTTCCAGCCGTTTTAACTTCAGCCGGCCGGCGGGAACGTGGGCGAGATCGTACTGTGCCTGCTGCACAAGCCAGCTTTCGGCGCTGCCGCCGAAGACCTTCGACAGCCTCACGGCCATTTCGGGAGAGATGCCGCGCTTCTCATTCACCAGCTCTGATAGCGTGGTGCGGGTCACTCCAAGGGCGGCGGCGGCGTTCGTGATGCTTAAGCCCAGAGGCTCAATACACTGGCGCAACACAAAACCTCCGGGGTGAGGGGGATTTTTCATAGGCATGGTTCGATCTCCTTTCAGTGGTAGTCCACATAATCGATATCAAAGGCGTCGGGGTCGTCAAAACGGAAAATAACCCGCCAGTTCGCACGAACGGTCACGGCCCAAAACCCCTTGTAGCCGCCCTTGAGTTGGTGCAACCGAAAACCAGGCATATCCATATCGGCCACAACGCGGGCGGCGTCCAGCCTGGCGAGAATGTCGCGGAGCTTCACAACGTGTTCCGCAAAAACGCCGCGCGGGTCGTCGTCTTCGTAAAGGCGTTTCAGCCCCTTGTGGCGTATCGAGCGGATCATTCCGAACCGTAATGCGTAATGTAACGCATGTCAAACACAATTCTAGCATCCTTAGCGTATTTCAGCAGTCCTGAGGAACCTTGTTAGCCTAGGCGCCGCTGATCTCTTCTACCAGGTGATCAACTTCGGCGGCGGGATCGGCGGCGCGCGTTACCTGACGGCCGATCACCAGGTAGCTGGCTCCGTCACGCAGGGCTTCGGCGGGCGTGGCGACGCGTTTCTGATCGCCGTGGTCGGCGCCCGCCGAGCGCACGCCCGGGGTCACCAGTATGGGCGCCGGACCGAGGAGACGGCGCAGGTCAGCGGCCTCCAGCGGCGAAGCCACGATGCCATCCACACCGCACTCCATCGCGAGGCGCGCGCGGCGGCCTACCAGCTCTGCGATCTCGCCCTGGTAGCCCATCTCTTCGAAATCTTCGCGGCCGAAGCTGGTGAGCACGGTGACGGCAAGCAGTTTCAAGTCAGCGGCGGCCCGGCCTTCCACCGCCGCGCGCATCACCGAACCGACCGCGTGCACGGTCAGGAACCGCGCGCCGGTGCGCGCCACCTGCGCCACGGCGCGTTTCACGGTTTCCGGGATGTCGTACATTTTGAGATCGAGGAAAACCTCTTTACCCTGGCCGATCAGTTCGCGCACGAATTCCGGACCGGCGGCAGAGTACAGCTCCAGCCCGACTTTGTAAAAGCCCACGCGGCCGCCGATGCGCTTTACCAGATCGCGCGCTTCCGTAACGGTGTCCACGTCCAGGGCAATGATGATGGGGTTGTAATTCATATCAGTCGAATCGCCTTTGCGCCGCGCGGCAGGACGCGGCCGATGCGGTAGGCGCCCTCGAGCGCCTGTTCGAGGCGCGCGGCATCGGTTTCGGGCAGCGAAATTAAGAGGCCGCCGGAAGTTTGCGGGTCATAAAGCAGGTCCTCGATCTCGCGCGGTAACTCGCGCGCGGCTTCCACCACACAGGAGGCGAACTCGCGATTGTTTTTGAGGCCTCCGGGGATAGTGCCCTGCCTCGCATACTCAACCGCACCGGGGAGAAACTGGACGCGGCCGGTTTCGATTTCGAGCGTGACGCCGCTGGCCAGCGCCATTTCGCGCGCGTGACCGATCAGGCCGAAGCCGGTCACGTCTGTGCAGCCGTGCACGGCGAAGCGCAGCATTTCTTCCGCCGCGCGCCGGTTCAGCGTGAGCATCTGGCGCACCGATTCCTCGACGTGCTCCGGCGCCGCCAGCCCCCGTTTCAGCGCCGTCCCGATCACGCCGGTGCCGAGGCGCTTGGTGAAGACCAGCGCATCGCCCGGAACCGCGCCTGCATTGGCGGTGACGCGCGCCGGATCGACGGTGCCGGTCACCGCATAGCCGAACTTGATTTCGTCATCCGCCACGCTGTGCCCGCCCAAAATGGAGCAGGCGGCCTCGCGCATCTTTTCGGCGCCGCCCTTGAGAATCTGCGCCAGGTCCTCCACGTCGCCATTGGCGGGGTAGGCGACAATCGAGAGCGCCGAAATCGGCCGGCCGCCCATGGCGTAAACGTCGCTCAGCGCGTTGGCGGCGGCGATAGCGCCGAAGGTGTACGGATCGTCGACGATGGGCGTGAAAAAGTCGACCGTCTGCACCAGGGCAAGCTCCGCCGTCAGCTTGTACACGCCGGCATCGTCGGCAGTGTCAAACCCGATCAGCACGTTCTCGTTTGCCCAGCGGGGCACCCGCGCCAGAACCTGGTCCAACAACTTTGGACTGAGTTTGGACGCTCAACCCGCCGCCTTCACGTGTGCCGTCAGTTTGCGAAGCTGCGTCGTATCGTCCATCGCGCTCTTGACTGCATCCACTATAATAACGGCAATGTATCGCACTCTCGGGTTTTCCGCTCTTCTGCTGGCTGTGGCGCTGACGCTGCTCTCCGGCGATCCCAAAACCGATCCGCGCTTGAGTAAGGCTTCGCGCGCCGCGGAGCGCAACGGCTGGATCCAGGTTCATCTCGAAGGCTCACCCGCCGAAATCGGCTTCCAGCACGGATATCTGCTGGCCCCTGAAATCGAAGACGCGGTCAAGGTGGTTTCCACCGAGTTCGCGCACGACGAAAAGCGCGACTGGGGATTTTACCGCGACACCGCGCGCGACATCTTCTGGCCGCACGTGGAGGAGGAGTACCGCGCCGAGCTCAATGGCATCGCGGAAGGAGTGAAGGCGCGCGGCAGCAAGCTCGACCTGTGGGACATCGTGGCGCTGAACTCCTGGACAGAAGTCACGTACTATACCAAGGAGCTAGAGCACAAAGCCGGCGTCACGCACGACCGTTGCAGCGCCTTCGTGGCCACGGGCAGCTACACGGCGGACCACCGCGTGGTGATCGGCCACAATAACTGGACTGGCTATGCCGATGGCGAGCGCTGGAACATTGTCTTCGATATCGCGCCGGCGCATGGCTACCACATCCTGATGGACGGCATGGCCGGGCTGATCGACAGCGGCGACGATTTCGGAATCAACTCCGCCGGCATACTGATCACCGAAACCACGATCGGCAGCTTCTACGGCTTCGATGCGAATGGCATTCCCGAATTCGTGCGCGCGCGCAAGGCCATGCAATATGCGGCATCCATCGACGATTTCGTGCGCATCATGAAGGAAGGCAACAATGGCGGCTACGCGAACAACTGGCTGGTGGCCGACCGCAATACCAATGAGATCGCCGATCTGGAACTGGGCCTCAAGAATGTCCATCTGTGGCGCAGCCGGGACGGGTTCTTTGTCGGCTCGAATTTCCCGATCGATCCCAAGTTGATTCGCGAGGAAACCACCTTCAAGACGGATGACGCGGGAAATTCGGCAAATGCGCGCCATGCCCGCTGGCTGGAGCTGATGGACGAGAACCGCGGGAAGATCGACGTCGCCGCCGGGCAGCGCTTCCTGGGCGACCACTACGACACATTTGCGAAGAAGGTTGAACCAAGCGAGCGCACCTTGTGCGGCCACATCGATCTTTCCCCGCGCGGCGTACCGAAGTGGCTCGAAGCGTACGCTCCCGCCGGCGCGGTCGAGAACAAAGTGACCAGCGGCGCACTGGCCGGGGAAATGGCGTTCACGGCCGCCCTGGGCCACGCCTGCGGCAGGGACTTCCATTCCGCTTCGTACCTGGCGCAGTACCCACAGTTCGCGTGGTATCGGCCCATCCTCCGCGACATGGACGCCAGGCCATGGACGGAATTCCAGGCGAAATAATACCGACGGCGCCTCGGACGAGCGCGGACAGGGCAAGCTGAAGTGTGCCCCACCTAGCGCAGGCCGTTTTCGCGTTCGATGCGGTTGAGGGCTGCTGACAGGCGCTGGAACATGGCAGTGAACTGGAGCCAGTTCTCGCCGCAACGTTCCTTGTTGGAGAACCGCTGGAGTTCAGCGGCGAGAGTGATGCAACGTTCGCCGAGAGCGGCGAGTTGTTCGTGGGGAGCGAGCTGGCGGGATGGTGAAGCGGGAGGAGCGGCGCGGCGGAGTTCGGCGACGGCGGCGGCGAGCCGGCGGGAGTTCTCCGGGATCAATTCGATGACTTCGCCGTTGAAGTGAAGCGCGCCATCGCGGATGGAGGGAGCAAGAGCGCGGTAGGTGTTGGGGGGAATGGGGGCTAACTGCGCGAGCTCGAAATATGCGGCGCCGAACTCCTCCCACAGGGAGATGATCTTGTCGGCGTTTCGGCCATCGATGCCGAGGTGCTGGGAACAGAATTCGCGCCAGCGGGGGGTGACGCGCTGAAACTCATTGGTCTGCCGCAAGCGGTGAAGGCAGGCGGCCTGAGCGGCTGAACAGCGGCCGGCGACGATACCGAAGGCCTGGCTTTGGCCAAGGAGCGAACCGAGCCCTAGCAGGTTGGGGGCGTCAGGTTTGGAATGCGACTCTTCCATGTTGTCTGCACGTTGCGTGGGGCAAATTGCCCCACGGCCTGTTAACTAACTTGTTGAAAACACACAACCAGGCTGGCGACTCGTGGGGCAAAATCGCCCCATTTGGAGGCGTTCGATCAAAAAGCGGCCCAGCGTCGGCACGAGTGCCGACGCGGCACGCACGAGTGCGTGCGCCACGGTGCTTTCCTGTATTCACTGTGGCATGGAGGGATGCGCGAGGAGGAGGAGCGGGGCGCGGGGAGATGGGTGTAAGTCTTGTGCGACTGACAGATGGACGATGCGGAAATACTTGGTGAGTGTTGTGACCGGGTTTTGCGCGGTGGGAACGGGCGGAGATGATGGCTCCCTGGGCGCTTGGCTCCGAGGGGGATGTCCCGACGGGGTGTGGGCGCGGAAACGCGGCGCTGGAGTCTTAAAAATAATCCGTGCTTCAGGAACGCACAGCGCGGGTTTCGCGCATGAATTGCTTTAATGGATTGAGCGGCCGTTTTAGTTTGGCGAAAGGAGGCAGTTGTGCCTGTTGAATCATGCATCCCGATCATTCCGAGCGCGAACCTGGAGAAGAGTCTGCGTTTGTGGGTTGATGGTCTCGGATTCTCGATGAGTTCAGAAATGCGCCAAGACGACAAGCTGATCTTCTGCATGCTTCGGAAAGACGACTTATGTTTTATGCTGAACCAACGCGCGGGGACCCCGGTCAAGGCGGAAGGCTACGAGGGCATTCGACTCTATTGGGCGCCGAAGGATATACACAAAACCAGAGAGCGATTGAAGAGCCTTGGGTACGATGTTTCAGAACTCGAACATCGAGACTACGGGCAGACCGAGTTTTTTCTTACCGATGATGATGGCTATTCGCATTGCTTCGGCGTCCCTACACAAAGATAGACACCTCTGGTCAGAAAATGCGCCGCTGGACCCCTTTTTCTCCCTTTGGGAGCTTCGTGGCCTGAGTCCCCCGAATCTCCTGGGATTATACTAACCGAGAAGCCGAGACCCCAATGGAAATCCCGTCTTAGTCATGAAGTGGTATCGGGGCTTTTGGGGGAGTTCTCTCGGGAAGGAGGATTTTGTGGCTGAATATCACATTACGGAAATAGGTACGCTGCCGGGCGGCGCTTCCTCCACTGCCGACGACATCAACGATCGCGGTCAAGTGGCGGGCGCCTCGGATGTCGCAGGAGGGAAGGGTCACGCTTTCGTCTGGACTCCACCGGCACCCCTGCAAGACTTAGGGACGCTTCCGGGCGGCGGCCTGAGCGACGCATCCGGGATCAGTGTCTGCGGCTTAGTCGCGGGCTTTTCGGACTACTTGGGGGCAGGCGGCGGCATCACCCACGCGATTGTTTGGAGCAGCGCGGGTAGCATGGAAGACCTCGGCATGCTGCCCGGCGGCGACGGAAGCGCCGCGGTGGCAATCAATGCCTGTGGTCAGGTGGTCGGAACTTCTTCCGTCAGTGGGGGAGGTGTGCGCGCATTTATCTGGAGCAAACCGGGGGGAATGGTTGATCTCGGTGTGCCACCGGGTTTCGCGAACTCTGGGGCGCGTCACATCAACAACCTTGGGCAGGTGGTTGGATACTGCAACTCGCCGGGTGGGGTGACAATGCGAGGCTTCTGTTGGAGTAGCGCTGCGGGCATGCGATTGGTCTCCGCGCTGCCTGGCGGCATAAACACTCAAGCTAACGGGATCAATGATCTTGGAGAAATTGCCGGCAGTTCCGACTCCGGCGACATCGATAAGCCTCACGCTGTCTTGTGGAACAGGGCGGGAGTCGCGCGGGATCTGGGCATTCTCGCCGGTGGAAGCCAGAGCGTTGCATCTGCAATCAATGTTCATGGAACGGTGATTGGGAACGGCAATTGCACCGGCTCCAGGTCGCACGCATTTGTGTGGAACGCGACAAGCGGAATGCGGGATCTGAATACTCTGATCCCTGCCAATTCCGGTTGGGAATTACAAGGTGCCGAGGCGATCAACGTTGCCGGACAGATAGTTGGGGTGGGCACCGTGAACGGAACGCAACACGCGTTCCTCCTGACGCCATCATGCTTGGGGAAATTGCCGGCAGTTCCGACTCCGCCGACGTCGATAAGCCTCACGGTGTCTTGAGGAACAGGGCGGGAGTCGCGCGGGATCTGGGCATTCTCGCCGGTGGGACAAGTGGGGCGAAAACGGGGGACGGCCTGATCTGCGCAGCGCTGCGAACGTCTGTTCGCCTTCTCGGCAGATGGCGCGACGGTCTCACGCGAACAGAAGCCTGGCCTTTAGTGCGCCGTCTGGCGTTGGACTCTCAGAAAAACGACGCAGTTCAGGCCGTCCCGGTTTCTCCCCCTTTTGCCGCTTTTGCCGCGGGGGAATTTGGGCAGAATCGCGCAAGAATTTTCCGAAAACAAAGAGCTTAACTGCTGTTTTTTGCGCGATTCTGCCCAAATCCCACACTCAGGGTTCTGCGCGAATCCCGCTTTCAGGATCGCGCATGGCAAGCGAAAAACCGGCGTGTTCGGCCGCGAGTTTCCGCCGAAGCCATTGACCAGACTGGCGTCACATGATTTGGGATTATTTGGTAACGTCTGTGACTGGCGCTCAGAGTCAGCCGAGCCCGGGCCCAGCTCGGACGGCTGCTGCACGAATCCGAGGAAAGCTACGCAGTTCTGTTTGGCCGCCTCGGAAACGTGCCATCATGGTCTGTTCACACGACCATGACCCCGCGGGAGTTCATCCACAAGTGGCGCCCGTCCCAACTTCGAGAGCGCCAGGCGTCACAGGAACACTTCATCGATCTCTGCCGCCTTTTGGACGAGCCGACACCAGCCGAGATCGACAGCGAGGGGAACTCCTACTGCTTCGACTACGGGGCGGCAAAGACGAGCGGTGAGGGAGGGTTCGCTGACGTGTGGCGGAAAGGGTGCTTCGGCTGGGAGTACAAAGGGAAGCACAAGGATCTGCTCGCCGCATACGCGCAGCTCAAGGAGTATGTGGACGACTTGCAGAATCCTCCCCTACTGATCGTGTCGGACATGGACAGAATTGTGATCCGCACCAACTTCACAAATACTGTTCAGCAGATCCACACGATCTCACTCGATGACCTCGCTCAAGAAGAGAAGCGGCGATTGCTGAAGTGGGCTTTTGGCGAGCCTGAGCGCCTCCGACCCGATATCAGCCGCGAGCAGTTGACTGAAACGGCGGCCCGGCAGTTCTCCGAATTAGCGCAGCGCCTGCGCGACAAGCAGTATGAGCCACTTCGGGTTGCCCACTTCATGATCAAGGTGTTGTTCTGCATGTTCGCGGAGCACATCAACATCCTTCCGGCCGGTCTCTTCACCCGCTTGCTGGAGGCCGCAAGCCGCCACCCCCAGCAGTTTCAGCCTATGGCAAAAGAGTTGTTCTCGGCCATGAGGACGGGCGGCCGTTTCGGCGCCGAGATTATCGATTGGTTCAACGGCGGCCTATTCGACGATGACGACACCCTCCGACTGGAGAAGCCGGACATCGACGAGGTTTTGAAGATATCGCAGTTGGACTGGAGTGAAATCGAACCGTCCATCTTTGGCACCCTCTTTGAGCGCGGACTGGACCCGAGCAAGCGGAGTCAGTTGGGTGCTCACTTCACTGATCAGCAGTCGATCATGCGGATCGTCGAGCCGGTGGTTCTGGCACCTCTTCGCGCCGAATGGGAATCCATCAAGGCCAAGATTAAGGCGACGATGGCGGAATACGGCCAGGTAGTAGCCAAAGCTGCCCCGCCCAAGATTGAGGTCCGGGTCAAATTCGGCCAATCGAAAAAGGAACTCCGCGGGCTGCAGGCTGGTCCAAGTAAGGCCGCCACGACCGCGGCGGCAAACAAACTCCACGCGAAAGCCAAGAACCTCTGCAGCGAATTCCTCCACCGGTTGGCGAGTTTCCGGGTGCTGGATCCGGCCTGCGGCTCCGGAAACTTCCTCTATCTTTCATTGCTGGGCCTTAAGGACCTGGAGCACTCCGTCATATTGGAGGCCGAAGATCTTGGCCTGGAACGTCTCCTCCCGGCTGTCGGGCCGCAGTCCGTGATGGGGATTGAGCTCAATCTCTACGCCGCCGAGTTGGCACGGGTCACCATTTGGATTGGCCAGATTCAGTGGATGCTGCGGCACGGGTGGGGGCTATCGAAAGATCCAATCCTGAAGCCCCTTGACCAGATTAGTTGCCGGGACGCCATTCTCAATCCTGACGGCACAGAAGCGGACTGGCCGGCCGCAAACTGCGTCGTCGGGAATCCGCCCTTCCTCGGCGATAAGAAGATGATCTCGGAGTTGGGCGAAGAGTACGTTGCTGCGTTGCGGCAGAGGTTCGAGGGACGGGTGCCAGGCGGTGCGAACCTAGTGACGTATTGGTTTGAGAAGGCATGGCGCCAAATCGAATCCGGGGGGACGGAACGGGCAGGACTCGTGGCTACAACTTCCATCAGCAGTGGAAGCAACCGGGAGGTGCTGGAAAAAATCACAAGAGGTGGTCAGATCTATGAGGCCTGGAGTGATCGGGAGTGGGTTCTGGAGGGCGCGGCGGTGCGGGTTGCCATCATATGTTTCACGAAGGCCGCTTGTCCGGTGATCAGGCTGGACGGCAAGGACGTAACTGCCATTCACTCAGATCTGACCGCATCGGCGGACGATGTCACTAGGGCTCGGCAGCTGACCTCGAACCTTGGGATCGCGTTCCAGGGCACGATCAAGACCGGCGCCTTCGATGTGCCCGGCTCCCTTGCGCGCCAGTGGCTCAGCGAAGCGTCCAACGTGAATGGGCGGCCGAATTCAGACGTTCTTCGACCGTGGGCGAATGGGAAGGAGATTGTCCGCCGTCCGAAGGATCCCTGGATCATTGACTTTTATGGCCACAGTGAGTCAAGTGCAGCGATGTACCAGAGCCCTTTTCAGCACTTGTTGGCCCACGTTAAGGAAAAACGCTCGGACAAGCGCGAGGAATCAGCTGCGGCCAGGTGGTGGCTACTTCAGAGGCCACGTCCCAAGATGAGACATGCTCTTCATGGCCTCGCGCGGTACATCGCCACTCCGAGGGTCTCCAAGCATCGGCTGTTTGTGTGGCTCGACAAGGCTTGCCTGCCAGACTCGCGATTGTATGCGATCGCCAGGGAGGACGACACCACATTTGGGATTCTCAGTTCCAGGTGGCACGAACTCTGGTCCCTGGCAACGTGTTCGTGGCATGGCGTGGGCGACGACCCGACATACAACGCGGAATCTGTGTTCGAAACGTTTCCGTTCCCGGAGGGATTGGCTCCGAACGTTCCTTCCGAGCGGTTCTCCTCCGACGGCAGTGCTGTGGCCATTTCCGTGGCAGCACGCAATTTGAACCAGCTGCGCGATCGATGGCTTAACCCGCCGGAGCTGGTGAACCGGGTTCCAGAGGTGGTCCCTGGCTATCCCGACCGGATTATCCCGGTCAACGACGAGGCCGCGGCGGAACTGAAGAAGCGAACGTTGACCAACCTGTACAACCAGCGCCCCGCGTGGCTCGCCCAAGCTCATCGGAGTCTCGATGAAGCCGTTGCCGCGGCATACGGCTGGTCGGCGGATATCAGCGAAGAAGAAGCCTTGAAGAAATTGCTGGAGTTGAACCTGTCCCGATCGGGATAACGGCTCAGCCGCGCGCAAGTTTCGCGGCCGCCAGACACGCCGCTACCAGCAGCGCGCACAGCCACGCGAACCAGTCACCGTGGCGGGTGTAGAACGTCTCAGCGGTTTCGTAGTTGAAATGGACGATCGAGGTCGCCTCGACAAAGAGCGGCAGCGTGGAGAGCACGCGGCCGGCGGGATCGATGGCGGCGGTGATGCCGTCGTTGGCGGCGCGCAGAATCCAGCGGCGGTTCTCGACGGCGCGCATGCGCACGATTTCCAGGTGCTGGCGGCGCGCGGCGGTCTTGCCGAACCAGCCGTCGTTGGAGATGTTGACCAGGGCTTCGGCCCCGTCGGCCGCGAAGCGGCGCACGAAGTTGGGGAACACAGATTCGTAGCAGATGAAGGCGCCGATCTTGTGATTGCCCACGGGCGAGACCACCACGCCACGTCCGGCAGCGAAATCGCCGGCTTCCTTGGAAATCTTCTGTGTCAGCGCGCCAAACGGCCAGGGGACGAATTCGCCGAACGGCACCAGGTTCACCTTGTCGTACCGGCTTACGCGAAACCCCTCCGGCGATACCAGCGTGGCCGAATTGAGCGGCGCGCCGGCGGGCGTGTAGGCCACCGTCCCCATCAGCAAATAAGCGCGCGTGATCCGCGCCAGATCGGCCGTTCGGGCGCGGAAGACCGGGTCTTCATCGTAATAAAATGGCGCCGGCACTTCGGGCCATACCACGATGGAAGGCGGGTGAGCGCCTTCGATGGCCGCGCCGCGGACCGTGTCCTCGGCCATCGTGCGTTGGGCGCGGTCGGCCGCCTCGTTCGTCCAGTCCTCGGTCTCCGAAAGGTCGGGCTGCACCAGCAGAGCGGTTTCGCGTCCGGGCTGAGCATCCGGCAGCGGCGGCAGCAGAAACAGCAAGAGAAGGGCCGCCATCCACGCCAGTTCCTTCCGCGGCCGGCCCAGCAGGCGGAGCGCCAGCGCCGCCGCAATCATGGCGAACACGAATGAAACGCCGTACACGCCGGTGTATGGCGCCAGACGCAACGGCACGCTCATATCGATCGCAGCGTTACCCAGCGCCAGCCAGGCGAAGCCGAAAAAGCCGTGCGTGGATTCCAGCGCAACCCATAGCGCCGCCACCGCCGGCGTGGCCCACCAGCGGCCGGTCAGCATGCCGGCCAGCAGCGCGAACACCGCCATATGCAGGCCTTTGACCAGGGCAAACAGCGTGAACACGGCCCAGCCCGTGGCGTTGCCCATTCCACCGTGGACCGCCAGCGTGAACTGAATCCAGTGGCAAACACCGAACCAATAGACGATGCCGCAAGCCCAGCCCAGCAGGAAGCGCCGCCACGGCCGGGGCTCGCGCGCCACCGCGACCAGCAGCGGAGCGAGCGCTACCGCCGCCAGCCAGGCAAAATCGAAGCCGGGGAAGGCCAGCACCAGAAGGCCGGCCGTACCGAGCGCCAGCAGCCAGTTCAGCACGGGCCGCGTTGCGCCTGTTCGCTCACCGCGTCCGCCATATAGGAGCTGCGCACCAGCGGGCCGCTGAACACCATTTTGAATCCGAGCGCCATGCCATGCGCGCGGTAGCTTTCGAATCGCTCGAGCGCGACGTACTCCACCACCGGCAGATTGCGGCGCGTGGGCTGCAAGTATTGTCCGATGGTGGCCACGTCCGCGCCCGCTTGCCGCAGGTCGCAGAGCAGCGCGTGGACTTCGTCCGTTGTCTCGCCCAGTCCCACCATGAAACCGGATTTGGTCAGCAGGCTGGGCGCCTGGCTGCGCGCAAAGCTGCGGGCGAAGCGCAGCACCTCGAGCGATTGCCGGTAGCCGGCCTGCGGACGCACGCGCGCGTACAGCCGCGGCACGGTCTCCAGATTGTGATTGAAGACATGCGGACCGGCATCGAGGACGCGCGCTACGGCGTCGAGGTTGCCGCAGAAGTCCGGCGTCAGCACTTCCACGCGCGCCGCCGGCAGGGCGCGCCGCACCTCGCGCACGGTTTCGGCGAAATGGGCCGAGCCGCCGTCATCGAGGTCATCGCGGTTCACGCTGGTGATGACCACGTAGCGGAGGCCCATTTCGGCGGCCATGCGCGCCACGTTGGCGGGCTCGGCCGGATCGAGTTGCGCGTCATGCCGTCGCGGATTGAGCTTGGGGACCGAGCAGAAGCCACAGCCTCGCGTGCAGCGGTCGCCCAGAATCATGAAGGTGGCGGCCGAACGGTGGAAGCACTCGTGGATGTTGGGGCAGCGCGCCGATTCGCAAACGGTGTGCAGGTTCCGCTGCCGCAGCCCGCTCTTGAGCCGGTGGAGCGATTCGTGATGCGTGCGCGGCTTGCGCGCCCAATCGGGCAGCCGCGGACGCGGCGCGTTAATCTGCACCAGCGGTCCATCGGAAAGGCCGTCGATGGCGCTCATCTCTCAAGCCCCGTTCTGCCGCCGTGGCGCGGGCAGTCCTGCCTGCCGTGTCGCCATTCGTGGCGACATTCCCGGGCAACGCAGAGTGGCGCACGCACGGAAAAATGTCGAGAGGACTCTCGACACAGCAGGCATGACTGCCCGCGCCACGATCCGGAGTCGAATGGCCGTGAGAAATGCGCGCTGGGTTCCAAACTCATGCAGGCAGTGCGATCCGGCGATTCGCCGGCTACTTCTTGATGGGATGAAATCCGGCGTTTTCGAGAGCGGTCTTCGCTTTGCTCATCGCCGCCATGTCGTTGTACGGGCCCACCAGCACACGCGTCAGGTTGTTCCGCCCGGGCGTCATCAGCGCCGGAAATCCTTTGTCCTTGAGGCTGCGAACCACCACTTCGGCATCCGCCTCTTTGAGCGCCATCACCTGCCAATAAGAGCCGGGCGGTGGCTCTTCGGATTCTGTTGCCGCCGCGGCTGGGGCGCCGCCTTCCGGCACGGTCGCGGCCGGAGCGCCGGGCGTTTCCTGGCCGGCGGCGGAGCCGGCATCGGGCTGCGGCTGCGCCGGCGTTTCCACCCCGGCGGTCGGCGGCTGTGCCGGCGGCTGCGGCGACGAGACGGGCTGCGGGCGGTCCGTCGACGGCGTCGCGCCCGCTTCCGACAACTTGGCCGAACGCGGAGAATTCTGGCCCACCACATACCCGAGAGCAAAGAACACCGCGAACAGCAGAACCACGATGAACAGCCCGCTCAGAAGCTGTCCGTTGCCCAGCACCAGCTCGAATTCACCCGTCTCGCCGTCTCGCCTCATCGACACTTCACCCGATTTGCCGCCAGCGCGCGAGATCCCACTGCAAACGCGCAAGCCGGCATGCCTTCACACTCGCGCAACCGCTACGCCGGCTTGGGACCGCCTGCTCCGGTCGCCGGCGGCGCGCCCACCCGATCCAGCGCGTGCCCTAAAGATGCAAGTATATCCACCGGCAGGGGGAACACGATAGTCGTGTTTTTCTCCGTGCCGATTTCCACCAGCGTTTGCAGGTAGCGCAACGTGATGGCCGCCGGCTGCTTCTGAATCACTTCCGCCGCCATGGCCAGCTTGGTGGACGCGGTATACTCGCCTTCCGCGTGGATGACTTTGGCGCGCCGCTCGCGTTCGGCCTCGGCCTGCCGCGCGATGGCGCGGATCATCTGCTCGGCCAGATCCACCTGCTTCACTTCCACCATCGTCACCTTTACGCCCCAGGTGGAAGTGTGCTGGTCCAGGATGGATTGCAGCCGCACGTTCAACTTCTCGCGCTGGCTCAGCAGTTCGTCCAGTTCCACTTCACCGAGCACGCTGCGCAGCGTGGTTTGCGCCAGTTGCGAAGTGGCGTACAGGAAATTGGAAACTTCCACCACCGCCAGCCGCGGTTCGATCACGCGAAAATACACCACCGCGTTCACCTTCACAGTGACGTTGTCGCGGGTTACCACGTCCTGCGCCGGCACTTCCAGCGTGTCGATACGCAAGGAAACGCGAACCATACGGTCGAGGGGCGCGAACACGAGAATGATGCCGGGCCCTTTGGGCTCCGCCAACAGGCGCCCCAGCCGGAAGATTACGCCGCGCTCGTATTCGCGCAGGATTTTGATGGAGCTCAGCAGGTACAGCACGATCAGGATAATCGCAATCGTCGACACATCGAACATGTTCAGCCTCCAGTACCATCCGCGACCGGCTCCACGGTAAGCGTCAATCGCCTGACCGCGGTGACCCGCACCCGCGCACCCGCGGGCACGTTCTCTCCTGCGACCGCGTTCCAATATTCTCCATGGACGAACACCTTGCCTGTCGGCGCCAGGTCGGTCACTGCCGAGCCGGTTTCGCCGATCATTCCCTGCTCTCCGGTCACCACCTTGTTGCTGCGTGCGCGCACGGCCAGCGACACCAGCGCGGCGGTGATGAGGGAAAACGGCAGTGCCAGCCCGATGGCTGTGCTCCAGTGGATGCGCAGCTCGGGCAGCGGGCTGTCGATAAGCATCACCGCCCCCAGCACCATCGACACCGTGCCACCCACCGCCAGCACGCCGTGCGCCGCGAGCTTGGCTTCCAGCGCGAACAGCGTAAAAGACAATGCCAGCAACGCCGCGCCGAGCCAGTTGATGGGTAGCACCGAAAGCGCCGAAAGCCCGAGCAGCACCAGGATGGCTCCGACGACGCCGGGCGCCACCAGCCCCGGCGAAGTGAACTCGATGTAGATCGACAGCGCTCCGATCACCAGCAGAACCAGCGCGATGTTGGGATCGGCGATGGCGGAAATGATGCGCTGCCGCCAGGTTTTCTGGTAGACCTCAACCACGGCGTCTCGCAATTCGAGCGTCTGCGTGCGGCCGTCGAAGCGCGTCACCGTGCGCCCATTGAGCACCGACAGCAGCGCGGGCGTATCGGCGGCGACGAGGTCGATCAAGTGATTTTCGAGCGCCTCTTTCTCGGTGAACGACTTGCTTTCGCGCACCGCGGTCTCCGCCAGCGCGCTGTTGCGCCCCCGTTTGGTGGTGATGCTGCGCATGTACGCGGCGGCGTCATTTTCCACCTTCTCCTTCATCACCGCGTCCATCTCGCCTGTCATCAGCACCGGATGCGCCGCGCCGGTGTTGGTGCCCGGCGCCATGGCCGCCACATCGCCCGATTCGAGAATGAAAAAACCCGCCGAAGCCGCCCGGCCGCCGCTGGGCGCCACGTAAGTAGCCACCGGGATTGGCGAAGCGAGGATCTCTTCGATCGTCTCGCGCATGGCATCCATCAATCCGCCCGGCGTGTTCAGACGCACGATGATGAGCGCGGCATTTTCCTGCCGCGCCTGTGCGATGGCGCCGGCCACAATCTCCGCGGTGACAGGATGCACCACCCCATCGACGTCCGCGATCACCACCTTCGGCGCCGCCGCCCACGCCTGCGCGGTGAGTCCGGCCGAAACCGCGAAAATGATGCCTGCGAGCAATCTGCTTCCACTATACCTCCGGTCATTGCTCGCTGCCGCTCCTGGCCCGGCGGCGCCGGCCCAAGCAAGTCCGACAGGCGAATCAAGGACTTGCAGCGTTTGAGGGGTGTGAGAGCGCACTCTTGTGATTGAATTGATAGAAAGTTCCGATAGCAGTCACCTTGCGGCTCTAGTAAAATAGAAAACAGTCGCAATAACTTTTGGAAAGAACCAATGCCTACAAAGCGTACCAAAGAAAACGATATCGCTATCTCCGCTGCTGCGTCCTCCCCCGTGCGCCGCAAATCCGCCATCACCCCTCGGGCCAAACATGGTCTGACGAGAGCCGCCGCGCCGGAAGCTGAAGCCGCCGTGGAAGTGCTCGACGTGGAAATCACTCATTCGCCGACCGTGGACCAAATCGCAGCTCTGGCTTATACTTACTGGGCTGGACGCGGCTATCAAGGCGGTTCGCCCGAACAAGACTGGTTGCGCGCCGAGCAGGAACTGCGCGCCAAAGCTTCGGCTTAAGCCTCGGGCCTGTGCTCGGCCAAGCTTGGGCAATGCGGATGGCTGCCGGCAAATCCGGCAGCCGATGAAACATTTCGTAGCGCCTCGTTGTGTATGCTTGGGCTTACTTGTACTTCCGCAGCACCGCCAGCAGGCGGCCTTGGATTTGTACGTCCCGCGCCGGCGCCAGAATCGGTTTCAGCGCCGAATTTGCCGGCTGCAAGCGGATAATACCACCGGGTTCGCGATAGAACCGCTTTAGCGTCGTCTCATTTCCGCCCACCAGCGCCACCACGATATCGCCGTCGCGCGCATCCGGAATGCGCTCGAGCAGGATCAAATCGCCGTCGCAGATATGATCCTCGATCATGGAATCGCCGCGGACCTCGAGCGCATAGGTGTTGCCGTTGCCGGCGAAGTCGGCGAAATGCAGCTCTTCCCTCTGCTCCATGGCTTCCACCGGCGCGCCAGCCGCGATGCGGCCCAGCAGCGGCACACCCAACCGCGGGCGCTGCCGCTCCTGCAGGAACTTAGGCGCCAGTTCCAGCGAACGGCTCTGGTTGAAGCCGCGCTTCAGGTAGCCCTTACGTTCGAGCGCGGTGATGTGCTTGTGCACGGTCGCCAGTGAGGCCAACTGTAACCCGTGCGCGATTTCCTCGTAGCTCGGGCAATATCCGTGCTCATCCCGGAAGTCGGCAATGAGGTCGAGCAACTGTCGTTGCCGTTTGGTCAGCGCCATAAGCGAACCTCATCCCCATTATGGGCGAAGAAAAAGAGAAAAGCAAGAACTGGGGTAATTATCCCATGAGAACAAGTACACTTGCTACTGGGACGCAGCGAAATGGCTGTGGGCGGCTGGAGGTTCAGCCATGACGCTGGCAACACAAGCGGCGCTGGGATTTTTTCGGCACCATGAGGACCTGACTGCCCTGTTTCTGACGGCGCTGGTATTCGGGAGTCTCTTGTGCGCTGCTTTATTTATCTATCGACGGCGCGGATCGCAAGGGTTCACCACCGAACCGCACGGAAACCACTCAGGTGCGCCGCTTCGGATCATTTTTGCGAAATGGGGCATTGGCGGGGATGCTTACAGAGATGTGACCGAGATCGTACGCAGGCACTGCAAGCCAGACGCTGTAAATGTCCCAGCCTCAGTGGGTCTGCTCGGGGACCCATATCCGGGCGCGCCGAAGCAGCTAAACGTGATGTACTCTTTCGCGCGAGTCCATTGGGTAGAGGTAAAAGAGAATGCACCCTTGTCGCTACCAGAGGAAGAAGGTAAGGAATATTCTAGGATTGAAACGGAAAAATCGCGGACTCGGCTGGCCACCGCAACGCGCGGTGCCTCAGATCCGAATCGTTCCTACCTTGAGTCCAAGGCATACACGGAACTCAGCGACGAGTTCTTTCGCCTTTCATGGGCAAAGAAGGTGGCGCTGAAGATTCTGATCTACCATGGCATAATCGATGAGGCAAATCTCAGGCTCGTGATGAAGGGGCTTGGATTTGGCCCAGACGACTGGATATCAATCGAGATCATTCGTGGGTTGCGAAACTGTAACCTTCTGGAATACAAACCAGAGAGCGGTTCGCTGAGGCCGAATCCAGCCCGGTTGAGGGACGTAGAGGAGATCACGGCGGATTGGAATTTCGAATTTGCCCCACGCCCCGCATCTACATAACGAGGGATACAATAAAATCATGAGGCGCAAGAAAGCAAAGCCGACGAAGCAGAACGAGGATTCTCGCCCGTTCACGCGGGCGGACTTCCACAACCTGCTACGGAGGGCGGCTACCCCGCCTTCTCCGAAACCTGCCCCAAAATCTGCTTGAACATTGGCGCGGGAACGTCTCTCCGGTTGTACCGGAAGGCGTATTCATCCAAGTAGGTCTGCAAGAACTTCTGGCTTACGGCGTGGTGGCTTCCGCTGATTCCGCGCTTAATCAGGCTCCAGAACCCTTCGATGGTATTGGTGTGAACGTCTCCAGTTACGTAGATGCCGGTGCTGTGGTTGATGCGGCGATGCTGGTAGCCGTTGTTCATGTGGCCGATTCCGCCGTCGGACTTCAGTTCATCGGTGTAAATCGTGCTCTCTGGCAGCACGTATTTCTTCACGTTGCGCAGGAGGGTCTTGCTGGTGCAATCGGGGATGGTGCGCGCTACCACGCGTCCCCTGCGCTCAACCATGCCCATCACAGGGGTCTTAGTCTTGTCGCCGCGCATAGGGCGTCCCGTTCCGTTTTTGCGCCTACCACCCGCGTACATTTCGTCGATCTCCACCGGCGATCCCTCCAGGCTGATGTCCTCCGACATCAAGGTTCGGATCTGCTTGAACATGCGCCACGCGGTCTTGTAGGTAACGCCGGTTTCGCGCTGAATCTGCTTAGCGGAGATTCCGCACTTGGTAGAGCCCATCTGAAACATGGCATGAAACCAGAGCTTCAGACTGGTGGTGCTCTTTTCGAAAATGGTTCCCGCCAGCGGGTAGATGTGATTGCCGCAGTGATCGCAGGCGTAGGCGGTACGGCCGGTCACGCGATAATGCTTGCGCTCAACCTTACACTTCCCACAGGTGGTAACGCCGCCAGGGAAGCGCAGTTCTTTGATGGCGTCGAGACAGGAATCATCGTCCGGAAACTCTGCATTGAACTGCATCAACGTGTACTTCTGTGCTTGGTTCAGCAGATTGTTGCGGCCTTGAATATTGCCCATGTACAGATTGTACCTTTTCTTCTACTTGTTGTCAAGGGATAATTACCAGAACTGGTCGTGATTATCTACTTGACAAAGTGAAAGGCTTGCCCTACACTATATGTAGAGATTGAGAAAATGAACCTGATAGACGCTTCCAAACAGTTCGCAACCCCTGAAGCATGTGTCGATTACCTTGAAGCCATGCGCTGGCCCGATGGCGTCACCTGCCTGCAATGCGGCGGAAACAAGGTTTCCCGCATCACGACCAAAGACACCACGCGGACCCGCAAGAACGCCCAGGGAATCGAGCGGATAGTTAACGTTCCCGGTCGAATTCTCTACCAGTGCCAGAATCCCGAATGCAACCACCAGTTCAGCGCCACCACGGGAACGATCTTCCATGACACGCACCTGCCGCTCGACAAGTGGTTAATGGCCGTGGCGCTCATGGTGAACGCAAAAAAAGGCCTCAGCGCAAAACAGCTACAGCGCGACCTGAACGTTGCCTACAAGACGGCTTGGTACCTCTCACACCGCATCCGCAAGGCAATGGGCCTTTGCGAATTGGCCGATGACAAGCCGCTCACCGGCATCGTTGAAGCGGATGAGACCTACATGGGCGGCAAGTACGACAAGCGCCGTAAGCGGGCGCGCTACGACAAAGCGCCGGTGTTCGGCGTGGTTGAACGTGACGGCAGAGCGCGCACCTGCTACATGCCCTCAGTCACGATGCGCAATGTCGTAAAGAAGATCACGGACAACGTTTCAATCGAAGCCACGGCGATCCACACGGACGATAGCCACCTATACGGAACCACGGCGGGTTGCATTGAGAGCCACCAGCACGAAACCGTCAACCACATACAGAAAGAATGGGTCCGTGGTGACGTTCACACTGGAACGATTGACGGCTACTGGGGCCTGCTCAAGCGCGGAGTGATAGGCTCATTCCACCAGATCAGCGTGAAGCACCTCCACCGCTACCTCAGCGAATTTCAGTTCCGCTGGAACAACCGCGAGAGCCAAGACATATTCGCGTTGGTGGTTGCGGCGCTAGTGATAGGCATAGCGCTCCCTTACGCGGAACTCACCAAGTCGGCAGAGGAAGATCAGGTTTAGGCTATCAATGAATACAGGAGCGCGGAAACACTCCGGCTGAAATGCCTGATTCGCTATTCCATTCGACGGCGACACTTGACCCGTCAATAGAGGTGACCGTCAGATCAGGGCTGCCGCTGTTCAAATGAACCGTGGTGCCAACTTGCAACTTCGATTGTTTTTTCGTTTGCATCGTAATCACCTAAGATTAAAGATGGAGCAACAAAATGGCAGATGAATTCAGGGTTGGAAACGTTGTTCAGCTCAAATCCGGAGGGCCGAAGATGACCATCACATACGTGGGCGATCAGTACGGAACTCCGGTTGTATCCTGCTCTTGGTTCGATGGAACCACAGAGAAGACCGGCAGGTTTCCACCCGGTGCGTTAAAGATTACGCCCGACGCCCAGCGAGACTGAACGTCCCCGCTCCGAGCCACATTGCAACGCGCTACAATGCCGCCCGAGGCGCCCCATGGCAAGAGAGAAAAGCACGAAGTACCACGCGAAGTGGAACGCGGCTGAATGGGCTTTAACTGAGGCATCCCACCAGGAACTTGAGAAATGGGCAACCGACCCAGACTGCATCGAAATGGATGCCTGCGCTAAGGCTTTCACCGTGCGATTGGCCAAAAGGGAGGCGGAGAAGGTTAAACACGAAGCGGCCTTGGCCACTAAACGCCGAGGATTAGCGGATGATCCGTTTGATCCCCGCACAGAGGTATCAGCAGACGCTAGGCACGTTGCCAGTCGGATTGTGACACACCTCTGGATACTTTTCGTCTTGTTGCCAATCGCCACTGTCGTGATGTTAGCCCTGGTTGGGGTGGTCAAGTAAAAACGAATTCGGTTCGACCTGGCCGCCAACTAAGCGACCTTGATTCCACGCCGAACTGCGCGCCACCCGACCCCCGCATAAAAGTTCTGAGAGAAAACACACCCATTCAGCACTAGTAAGAGTGAGGGGGGTGTGTAATGCAACCGCTAAGGGGGTCGTTCCCTAATCAAAACGGAGAGCGCGTAGCCGGTGCTACTAACGGTCTTATAAACCGCGAACAATCCCGCCCAGGATTTCGGTTCGACCCCGACGCTCTCCGCTCAACAACGTTTTGCCATATCGAGTATACAATGAAAACCGTGAAAAACGACATTCCAAAGGTTCCCAAAAACGAGTTCGACGCCGTGCTGGGCGCGCTGCTAAAGGCCCCGCCGCTGCCCTTGGCTGACATACCGCGCACGCGGGAACCGAAGCCGAAGCCGAAGCGCCCCACTGCGAAGAAGAAGCGCGGCTGAAGTTTACGGAGTACCTACGATGATAAGGGTGATGCCCGTCGCGCCCAAGGTTGCCGACGCGATGGGCCAAAACTGAAGGCTCGATCCAAATCGGATTGGTGAACTGAACCGGATCGAGCCCATGGTGACCAACCAATTTACCCACCCACCCCGAAAGGTGGTGAGCACTGTGACCAAGGTCAAACCCCGGCAGACGAACCAACCGCAACGCTTTGCGGCCAGGATATGGCACTACCGGGCTAAACGATACCTTTACGCATCCGACTACGGGCTGAAAGGCTTCCCCATCGGACGCTAGACCACCAACTGCAACACAACCGGGAAGCTCGTTCACTCGGGCTTCCCGCCCTTTCATCATACCTCGACTCCCATCGAAAACTTGTTCGATTAGGTGCCCGAATTTCTCAGAAGTTTCCATTCACCCTGCTCGCCTTCGCCAAACCACTACCGGTTGTGGTGTCCAAGGTTTCACTTTGTCAAGTGCATAATCACGGAACTGGTTGGACACCGGACGTGTCCCTATTCGTGCTTTTCGAGCAGCAGGGTGATGGTGCCTATGGCGAATTGCATGCGCACGCGGATCTGGACCGGCAGCTTGCGGCGATCGTCGGTCAGCCAGACGTTGAGGCGCGCGGGACGCTTGTAGAGAGCGTTGTCGAACAGGTAGGCCTCATAGCGGACCGTGTGGAATACGCCCTCGGGAGTCTTGACGTCCTCGCGCTGCTGCGCTTCCACCCGGGCCATCACGCTCTTCTTGCCATCGCTCACGGCCACGTTGACGGCGTGGCCCGGTTCCACGTTCAAGGTGCGCAGAAAATACAAACCGCCGGCTACGTCGTGAACGCAGGAAGGGATTTCGATGTCCTTGGCCAGCAGCACGGTGTTCTTGACGCGGTCGCGCTCCAGGTAGCTGGCCTTGTGATTCGCTCCATCGTAGGTGACGCGCGTCTCGCGCTGCCGGCTGCCTTCCCACGAGGTGAGCAGCGTGGATTGGGTGCAGCCGTCCTGATTGAGATTCGCCTGGTAAGCGTCTTCCACGCGGAACAGTTTAGAGACGAGGCCGATCGATTCCACAGTGAGGTTGATCTGTGAGGAGGCGCGCTCCTGCTGCCACTCCAACCGCGCCTTGCCGGCGGTGATGAGACGCCACTCGATGCTGTAGTACAGCACCTCGTGCGCGGGCAAAGCCGCGTTTTGCGCCAAGGCAAACGGAGCCACACCCAGCAGAGGCAGCCAGAGCCTCGCAAGCATCAACTGACAAGTTTCGCAGATGCGCCGCGGAGGTTGCAACGTGGAGGAAGGGTGTACGGAAGAAGGCCAGTCACCCGGCTCTGAAAAAGGGACGGCCCGAGGGCAGCTACTTCAGCGGCCGCGAGAGGATCGGCGCCTCAGTCCGATCAGGGCCAATGTGCCCAGCGACAGCAGAGCGAACGAGCCGGGTTCCGGAGTGAACACCGTGCCAACAGGCACGATGGAACTGATGTAACCGACGGTGTGATTGTCGGACTCAAATCCGGAGCTGTCGGGCTCGTTAAAGACGATCTTAGTGAAGGTGGCGCTCACATCGTAGAAGTTCAGGAAAACGAATTGCTCACCATTGTCCTGCCCATGGAAATTGGTGGTCGGGTTGCCGCAAAATAGGTTGCTGCTGTTCGGGCAGGCGCCGAGCCCGGCTATTGTCTGTGCCGGTGTCCAGGTAAACACAAGTGTGTTGCCGTTGTAGAACTGGAGTACATTATCGGCGTCAAGCGCCGAGATCCATAGCCCGAAGTAATTGACGCCTACAGTCTTGCCGGCAGCGGTCAGCGTGGAGGTCAGCGTGATAGTGTAGCTGCCGCCGGTCACATCCGCATAGTCTCCAGTTCCGCCGGCGCCACCGTATTGGTCGGCGACGGTTCTGGTGTAACCAGCGTAGACTCCCGAGACCCCGCCGCTCACCGGACCGACGTTGCCCAGCGACGTCGAATAGCTCGACGTGCCGCCCGGCAAGGCCGAGGTGAAGGTCTCCTCGCCGATCCAGCATTCCGTGGACGTCCCGCACAACGGCGTCCCAGAGGCGGTCTGAACGGTCGCCGCGTCATACGTGACCACAATTGTGTCGGCGTGCAGCGTGGCAACCGCAGCGGCGTAAACCAACGCCACCAATGCGGATCTGGACCAGCCGTTCGCTCCCAACAGTTTCAACGGAAGGCCTCCTTCCCCTGTAGAATCGCTACCACAGGGACGCCTCGCGTTACGCCTGGCGTCACACCTGACGGCAGGCGGACAGACCCTCCTTCCAAATCGGGTCCGATATTCAATTTCAGGGTATCAGGTAGAGTCAGCGCCGTTAGGTTATAGAACTGCTACATGGGTACTGTGAGAGTTGGCCGTAGGCCGCGGGCACGCCCGGCCTGGTACGACACAAAAAACGGCAGTTTTTGCGCCCTCGGCTTGGCCGGGACCGGGGACCAGCCCCCTATTTGGCGAAGACACGCACGTTGCGAGGGGTAACGCCGACGGTGTCGCCGATACTCAGGCCCAGTTGGCGATACCGGTCGCGGGTGATCTCGGCTTCCAGGGCGTGGCCGGTGTCTTCGCGCAGCAGTTCCAGGCGGACGGCCGGGCCGGCGGCGGCGATGTGGCGCACTTTGGCCAGGACGGCTCCGTGGCTGGTCTCCGCTTGTGGCGTAATTTCCAGCTCATACGGGCGCACATAGGAGACGGACGTTTCCGAACTGCCCGCTCTTCCATGGAAGAGGTTGACGTCGCCCAGGAACCGATAGACAAATGCGGTGGCGGGGTTGTCGTACACCTCGGCCGGTGTGCCCACCTGCACGACCTTGCCGTGGTCCATGATGGCGACCCGGTCGGCGACTTCTAACGCTTCCTCCTGGTCGTGGGTGACAAAGACGCTGGCGATGTGCAGATCGTCGTGCAGCCGGCGCAGCCAGCGGCGGAGCTCCTTGCGCACCTTGGCATCGAGCGCGCCGAACGGCTCATCGAGCAGCAGCACGCGGGGCTCGACAGCCAGCGCGCGGGCCAGCGCGACGCGCTGCCGCTGGCCGCCGGACAACTGGTTCGGATAACGGTCTCCCAGCCAGTCGAGCTGAATCAGCTCGAGCAGCTTCCGCACCCGCTCAAGGATGTTTTTCTCCGGCGGGCGGGTCGCTCGCGGGCGCAGGCGCAGCCCGAAGGCCACGTTTTCGGCCACCGTCAGATGGCGGAACAGGGCGTAATGTTGGAAGACGAAACCCACCTGCCGCTCGCGGGCGGTGGAGCTGGTAGCATCCTCGTCGTTGAGGCGGATGGAGCCGCTGTCGGGCACTTCGAGGCCGGCGATGATGCGGAGCAGGCTGGTCTTTCCCGAACCCGATGGCCCGAGCAGCGCCACCAGTTCGCCCTTCTCGATGCGCAGGCTGACATCCTGCAATGCCTCGAACGCGCCGTAGGACTTGTAGATGTGGCTGACTTCGATGCTCATTTTGCCCTTTCCTGGGTGGACCTATCCGCAACCGATTTTGAATTGCGCGCCCGAGCGGGCCGGGCGTGCCCGGCCCCTACAAGGCCGTTATGGGGGCGAGGCAGTCCTAGCCCGCAGGCCGCGAATGCATTGTAGGGGCGAGGCATGCCTCGCCCGCGCGACGCGCGCGAAAACGCTGCCGGGAGCGCTAAATGTCTTTCTTGGTCTTCCATTCGAGAAACTTCTTCACCGCCAGGGTGACCACCGCGATCCCGGTGAGCAGAGACGCCACGGCGAACGCGCCGGAATAGTTGTACTCGTTGTACAGGATCTCGACGTGCAGCGGCAGCGTATTGGTCTGGCCGCGGATGTGCCCGGACACCACCGATACGGCGCCGAATTCGCCCAGCGCGCGGGCTGTCGATAGCACCGCGCCGTACAGCAGGCCCCACTTGATATTGGGAAGCGTGATTCGGAAAAACATCTGCCAGCCGTTGGCGCCCAAAGTGAGCGCGGCTTCCTCCTCGTCGGTTCCCTGCGACTGCATCAGCGGGATCAGCTCGCGCGCCACGAAGGGAAAGGTGACGAAGGTGGTGGCCAGGATGATGCCCGGCACGGCGAAGATGATCTGGATGTTGTGATCGCTCAGCCAGCCGCCGAACCACCCCTGGGCGCCGAACACCAGCACGAAGGTCAGCCCGGAGACGACCGGTGAAACCGCGAAAGGAATGTCGAGCAGCGTCACCAGGACGTTCTTGCCTCGGAACTGGAACTTGGCGATGGCCCAGGCGGCGGCTACGCCGAAGACCAGGTTCAGCGGAACCGAAATGACGGCGGCCAGGAGCGAAAGCCGTATGGCGGAAACACTGTCCGGCTGGCGGATGGCAGCCAGGTAAGCCGGCAGGCCTTTCTCGAAGGCTTGCACGAAGATGGCAACCAGCGGCAGCAGCACCAACACCGCCAACGCCAGCAGGGCCAGCAGGGTGAGCCCCCAGCGCACCAGCGGCGGATCGCGCCGGATGTTCCGCCCAATGGCGGGAGTTCGTTTCTGCGGGAGTTCCAATGCCACCGTCGCCATCGTCTTAATCCGTCACCATGAATTTGCGGGCGCGCCGCTCGAGAGCGTTGATCGCGAGCAGCAGCAGAAACGAAGCCGCCAGCATCACCGCCGCAATCGCCGTGGCCCCGGCGTAATCGTATTGCTCGAGCTTGGTGACGATCAGCAGCGGCGCGATTTCGGTTTTCATCGGCATGTTGCCGGCAATGAAGATGACCGATCCGTACTCGCCCAGCGCGCGGGCGAGCGCCAGCGCGAAACCGGTGAGCAGCGCCGGCCGCACCACGGGGAAGATCACCAGCCGGAATACCTGCCAGCGGCTGGCGCCCAGGCTGGCCGCGGCCTCTTCCATTTCGGCGTCCGCATCCGCCAGCACCGGCTGCACGCTGCGCACCACGAACGGCAGACCGATGAAGGTAAGCGCCACCACCACACCCAACGGCGTAAAAGCCACCTTGATGCCGAGCGGCGCCAGGTAGCGGCCCAGCCAGCCGTTTTCCGTGTAGAGGCTGGTGAGCGCGATACCTGCCACCGCCGTGGGCAGCGCGAAGGGAAGGTCCACCAGGGCATCCGCCAGGGCCTTGCCGGGAAACTGGTAGCGCACCAGCACCCAGGCCACCAGGAACCCGATGACGGCGCTGATCATGCCGGCCACGATGGAGGCCCCGAAGCTCAGCCGGTACGATGCCATCACTTCAGGCGACGTGACCACTTTCCAAAGATGGGACCAGCTTGATGTCACCGACTTCAGGAACACCGCGCTCAGCGGGATCAGCACGATCAGGCTCAGGTACAGAATGGTGTAGCTGAACGCGGGCCAGAAGCCCGGCAGGATGCTCGGCCGTTTAAACGAGATCGACATTTCCGTAACCGTAAAACAACGCGCCCAAAAGCGGGCGTTGGCAGGTTGAAACCTGCCCCACCACCCTCATCTCCCCTGCAAGTAGATCTGGTCGAACACGCCGCCATCGTCGAAGTGGCGTATTTGCGCTTTCTGCCAGCCGCCGAAAACCCGATCGATGGAAAAGAGCTCCACTTTCGGAAAACGGCCGGCGTACCTGGCGGCGACCTCGGGCGAGCGCGGCCGGTAGAAATGGCGCGCGGCAATCTCCTGGCCTTCGGGACTGTACAGAAACTCGAGATACGCCCTGGCTACCTGTGTGGCGCCGTGTCTGGCCGCGATCCGGTCGACCACCGCCACCGGCGGCTCAGCCAAAATGCTGATCGAGGGCGTGACCACCTCCACCTCATTCTTGCCGAGTTCGTTCACTGCCAGAAAGGCCTCATTCTCCCAATCCAGCAGCACGTCGCCGATGCCGCGCTGCACGAAGGTGGTGGTGGAACCGCGCGCGCCGGCATCGAGCACCGGAACATTCCTGTAAAGACCCGTCACGAACTCCTGCGCCTTCCTATCGTCGCCGTTGTTCTTCCGGAGCGCATAACCCCAAGCCGCCAGGTAGCTCCAGCGTGCGCCGCCGGAGGTCTTCGGGTTCGACGTGATCACCGACACACCCGGCCGCACCAGGTCGTCCCAGTCTTTGATGTGTTTGGGGTTGCCGTGCCGGACCAGGAAAACAATTGTGGACGTGTAGGGGCTGCTGTTGTCGGGCAGGCGCGTCTGCCAGTTGGCCGCCAGCAGGTGCGCGTGTTGGGCAATCGAATCGATATCGTAGGCCAGCGCCAGGGTGACGACGTCGGCTTGCAAGCCGTCGATGACCGATCGCGCCTGCATGCCGGAACCGCCGTGGGACTGGCTGATCTCGACATCCACGCCGGTCTTTGCCTTCCACTGTTTGGCGAAGGCGGCGTTGATATCCTCGTACAGCTCACGCGTCGGATCGTACGAAACGTTGAGCAGCTTGATAGGGCCGGCGAACAACAGCGAGCCGGCGAGCAGCGCTAGTGCCACGCCTTTCCAATGAATAATTCGCCGGCCGTGTGATGTCGTGCCGTTGCGGCAGACCACTCCCTTGCGTTCGTGACTCTGTTCGGGGCCGGGCCCAGAGGGCGCCCCGTCTGCGAACGGTTTGGCGGTAGCGCGGAATGTCGCGGTCGTCGGCGTGGTGAGCTTCATCAGCGGATCTAGCATACGGTGCGTCAGGTGAAATTGATCTGGAACCGCAGTAGGATTGTCCTTTCCGGCAGCCGGTTCGAGTTCGGCGCGCCACCGCCGAAGTTGGTTTTTCCATAGTCGGCGGCGATTTTAAACAGGCGATTCAAATACCAGTTCGCCCCGCCCGTCCATTCGTGCAAGTGCCGCGGCGCAGTGCCGGAGTTAACCAGCCCGTAGCTGTAGACGCCCTTCTCGGCTTCCCAGTCGCCCAGCCTGGCAGCCAGTTCCACAGCGCCCCAGCCGCTGTGCATCGGGTCGAAGGATTTCCGGGGCGTGGGACTGACGAAGCTTTTCTCCTCTCCCGTGAGGATGTACGAAGCCTGCACCTGGTAGGCGCGGAAGGCGATTTCACGGCGCACGCCGCTCTTCTGAAATCCCTCCTCGTTGAACGCGTATTCCGTCAGCAGGCCGAATGGCCCGAGATAGTAGTAGCCCTGCGGATCGAGGCGGGTTCGGTGGCCGGCCGCGGTGACGCCGGAGGCGAAAGTGAAAAATGACTGTTGCCCAAATGTTTTGAAAACCGGCAAGGCCTCACCATCGGTATTGCCGCCCGACCCGCCGAATCCTAGGCCCAGGCCGCTCAAGACGTTTTCATCGGGCAGGAACGGGGTCAGAAACACGCGGGCGGAGTAATCGCGATGGTCGCTCACCGCGGTATCGGTGCCGATCGAGGCGTCGGGCACCCCATTGAAGACAGCCACGGCATAGGACACCCGCTGTTTGAAGAGGTTGGCGGAGAGTTGGTATCCGACGTCGCGCTGCGGTCCCAGGTTGGAAGGCAGGCCGCGCTCGACGAAGCTGGTGTCATCGTCCGATTGCAGCCGCTCCAGGCCAACCGGGGGCTTGAATTTGCCTGCCCGCAGGTTGGCCCACGGCAAATAGTTGAGGTGCGCATAAGCATCGTAGATGGCGGTGGTGCCCTGGCCGAAATCGGGGCGAAACATGAAGTCGATGTATTGGTAGATGGTGCCGGAAAAGGTGGGCCGCACGCGGCGCGGGGCCAGGGTATCGACAGCCGCCTCGGCGCCGCTTCCGAGATAGGTCCGATTGTCCAACTGGAGGTCGGCGCCAATTTTCAGCAGGTAGTTGCCGCGGGGAGACCGGATGGTGAAGCCGCTGGTGTCGGCGGTGACGGTTGCCTCCATCTTCGCCTTCTCGGCGGCGGCTTGCTCCGCCAATTCCTGCTTTCGCTGCGCAGCCTTCACGGCCCGATCGAGCTCATCGACCTGTCGCTCGAGCTGTTCCAACTTCTGGTCGGTTGTCTGCACGGCGGGTTGCGGTGCATCTTGCGGGGAAGGCTGCTTATCGGAGGACTGCGCCCATACCTGCCCGGACAAGAATGTCAATATCACGGCTGGACCCCACCACAGCCTGCCGCGCGCCACATGTGCATGGAACGCTCGCACCGCGCGGTCTTTTGCGCGAGCGTCCTGGAAGAACCGGCGGTGAAGCATGTCGATCGATCGCTCCTCGAAAAGTGAACTTCACGGACGCCGTCTCAAAAGGGGTGCAAGCAGACGCTTCCTTGCTGGAACAACCGGGACTCCGCAACAAGGGTCTACGGAGCCAGGCTACCTTGACTCCAGCCCTCCAACTCGGTTCGCGCCCCCGCATCGGGCGGGCGGCGCCAAACCTTTGCGAATCAACTCGTAAGAGAAGAAGTCCGAGTAACTATACTATCTCAATAGGGATTATGGTAAATCAGTTGCCATTAATTGTCAATAAGGTTGTGCCTGGCCGCTCAAGATGCGGATATGGAATGCCGACGGGCGGAATGCGCTGCCGCCGGTTCGCTCACACCGAGGCGCGATCCGCACTATGATAGACCCATGAAACGCATCCGATGCCTTGCGCTCCTCGCCCTCGCGACGTTCCCGTTGTTTGCGCAGTTGTCCGCGGACCTGGAAAAGAAGCTCGACGACAAGATCTCATCCACACTTCAGAAGGCCGGCGCGCCGAGCGTCTCGGTGGCCGTGGTGGAGGACGGCAAACTGGTCTACGCCAAGGCGTTCGGGAAAGCGGATCTGGCGGCCGGGCGGCTGGCGAGCGTCGAGACGCGCTACGCGGTGGGGTCGATCTCGAAGCAGTTCACCGCCGCCGCGCTGCTGATGCTCGAGGAGCAGGGTAAGCTCTCGATTGACGACCGCGTCTCGAAATACTTCCCCGATCTCACACGGGCGAGCGAGGTCACCATCCGCGAATTGCTGTCGCACACTTCCGGCTACGAAGACTACGCGCCCCAAGACTATATCATCCCCGAATGGATGCAGCCCACCACGCCCGAAGCGGTGGTCGAACATTGGGCCAGTAAGCCGCTCGATTTCGAGCCCGGCACGAAATGGCAGTACAGCAACACGAATTTCGTGCTGGCCGCGCAGATTTTCGAAAAGGTCTCCGGCCGCAACCTGGTGGAATTCCTGCAGGAGAAGATTTTTGCGCCGCTCGGTATGCAATCGGCGTCCGCTTGGCCGCCGGGTGAGCCCGCCGATGCCACTGCCTACACGCGCTACGCGCTGGGCCCGCCGCGGCCCACCCAGCGCGAGGCCGCCGGCTGGTATTACGGCGCCGGCGAGTTGGCGATGACGCCGACGGACCTGGCGAAATGGGACATCGCTTTCCTTTCCAGGAAGATTCTCTCGGCGCACTCGTGGGATGAGCTTACGCGCGAGGTGAAGCTGGCCAATGGCGACCTGACGCATTATGCGCTGGGCCTGGGCGTAAGCGAGATCGATGGCATGCCGGTGTTCGAGCACAGCGGCGAAGTCTCGGGGGTCCTCTCTTCCAACACCGTTTTCCCGACGCGCCGGGGCGCCGTGGTTGTGCTCTCCAACCAGGACGTGGTCAACATGGTGGGACCGCTCGCGCGGCAGATTGCCCTGCTGCTTTTCCAGCCCGAGCGGACGGAGCCGTCGGCCCAAGACACCGCCCAGGTGCGGCTCATTCTGGCGGCGCTGCAAAAGGGCAAGATCGACCGCGCGCTGTTCACCGCAAACGCCAACACCTATTTCAGCCAGACCGCCCTGCACGATTGCAAGACGTCGCTCGGCGCTCTGGGAAAACTGCAATCGGTGACGGCGGTTGCCGAGGGACTGCGCGGCGGCATGACCCACCGCAGCTATCGCGCCCAATTCGCCAAGAAGACGGTTTCGCTGAATATCTACCTGCTTCCCGACGGCAAGTACGAGCAGTTTCTGGTGGAGGAGCAGTTGTAGAGGAGCGGAGCCGCAGTGACGCCGCGCTGCCGGTTCGCATCATCACCGTTGCGGCCTGACGGTCAGCTCCATGAATTTCCGTGGCGGCTAGGAACCGATGGTGATTTCCGTCAGCTCCGTCCACTCGCCCTTTTCGTTGATGCGCAGCAACGAGGTGGTCTTGATTTCGCCGAACGACAAGCCCCAGGTGATTCCCCGGCCGCCTTCGGCAAGTTTGATCTCCGTCTCCAGCCAACGGCCGTCGTTGAAGGCGCGCATCGTGTACGCCTCTTTTTCGTCGTCGTAGGAAACTACGCCGAATGCCTGGAGCGCGAGCTTGCCGTCGGATTTCACCCGTCCCACTCCTTCGATTGTGAGGACCAACCCATCAAGCTTGTATTGGGCTTCCTCGGTCTGCACCAGTTCCACCGTCTCAGCCGGGCGGCGGTAGGTGCGAGCTTCGCCCGACCACTTTCCAATCAGGAAACTGAGCTTGTGCATTGCCGAGCGCTGGGCATCGAGGTTCGGCATCCGGGGCACCTGAGCCATACAGGGAATCGCCAGCAAGGCGGCGAGCGAAATTACAGGAATCGAGTGCAACACTCCCGGTTAGACGCCGGCGAGTCACGAGATGTTCCCGCTCTCGACCGCTGTGCAGACGCGCGACGAACCGGGGGCAGGCTATGAAGAAGCCTCCCGGCTTTCGGCCATTTCCAGCAACTTGGTAACGGTGTTCCAGTTTCGGCCGGTGCAGGGTGTGGCGAGCGTCCGCTCGACCAGCGGCCAGGACAGGTTCGGTCGCGCCATGCCGTTCGGGAAATAAGTATAGAGCTCACGGCCGTCGATGCGCAGCTCCTCGGGATCGGCCTTGACGGCGAGAACCTTGGCGAGCACTTCATCGCTGGGACGGCTGGCGAGGAAGGTCACTGCCAGCTTGCTGGGTTCAATCTCGTCGCGTCCGGCGAAGGGGTTTCTCGCAATCACGTCCTGCATTTCGGAAGCCGTGCGCAGAATGACGGGAACGCGAAAGCCGAACTTCCGCTCGATCGCCTGCTCGATGCGCCGGGCCAGCAGGACCAGATCCCGCTCATCGGTTCGGAAAACCACGTTGCCGCTCTGCACATACGTTTGCAGATCGCGCAGTTTGAGAGATGCATACAGCGCGCGCAACGCGTCCATCTTGATTTTGTTGTGGCCGCCGATGTTCACGCCGCGGAGCATGGAGATGACAACAGGCATGGTAGACACCAGGATACCCGCAAACCACAGCGGCCGCGCCTTGCGCCGCGTCGCCCGAGCTTAGAAATGCAGGCGCAGACCCAGTTGCAGCATGCGTGGGCCGCCGCTTCCCAACAGGGGAGATAGACCGCTGCCGGGGCTGCCCGTTCCCAGCATCATGTTTAGCATGGAAGCCGATTGGCCGAACAGCGGGTTGTCGAGGTAGCGAACCGGGTCGGCGAAGTTTGGGTGGTTGAGCGCATTGAATGCGTCGACGCGGAACTGCAGCGCTACCTTCTCGCGGATGGGGAAGTCGCGGCTGAGAGCCGCATCCAGTTGCACCATGCCGAACCCGTCGATTGCGTTGCGGCCCAGGTCGCCCTGTTGGCCGGATGGCATCACCAGGAATGCGGCCGGGTTCAGGCGGCGTCCGCCGGGCACGTTCTGGTCGCCCAGCCACAGCGGCTGGCCAAGCAGGAGCAGCGGGCGAAAGGCATTGGTCAGGCTGATGCCGGTATACTCCTCGCTCTCGAGCACCGTGATGGGAAAGCCGCTGCGGGCGCGCAGAATCGCGCTCAGCGACCATCCGCCCGCCAGCCGCCGCAAGCCCCTTGCCGGCTCGCTTTGCGGAACCGTGTAGCTCAGCGTGGCGGTGAAGGAGTGGCGCAGATCGAAATCGGATGCGCCGCGATCGCTCGGCGCCGCGAAGCCGGCCCAAAGCAGGAACGCGTCGCTCGAATCGTTATCGATGGCGTGCGACCAGGTGTAGGACGCGAGGCCGTTCAAGCCGCCGGTGAAACGCCGCCGGTACTGGGCTTCGAGGGCGTGGTAACCGGAGTGGCCGTTGTTGGTGGTCAGCGCAATCCAGGAAGTCGCCGAACTGCCGGCGCCGCCCACTTCGCGGCGAATCAGATCGTAGCCCGCGGAGCCCACGTATCCTACCGAGACGGTGTCGTGCGCTCCCAGTGCGCGTTCCAGCGACACGTTCCACTGGGCGGCGGCCGGCAGGCGCAGGTTGGGTAGAAACGCGTAACTGAGTTCCGAGGGGAACAGCCCGGTGGCGCCGGTGTAGCTGGCCACGCTCAGCGGCCCCCCGTTGATGGAATCGGCGGCGATGCTCATGCTCGAGTCGTAATAGAGGCCCCCGCCGGCGCGAAGCACCGTCTTGCCGTCGCCGGTGAGGCGCCAGGCGAAGCCCAGGCGCGGTGCGAAGTCACGGTAAGAAGTCGGCCACAGCGCGGTGACCGCGGGACAGCACAGGGAGGAGATCTGCGAAAACGGAATCACGTTTCCCGAAGCGAAGTCGAGGAACTTGGTGTCGCCGCTGGGAACGGGCGCAGGGCTGAATTCCCAACGAAGGCCCGCGGTCACCGTAAACCGCGAGGAAGCGCGCCAGGTGTCCTGAATCCACAGCGACAACTCCGTCACGCCGGCCGATTCGTCCACCGCCGCGCTCTGCGCGATCCACAGGTTCTGCTCGGTGGCCAGGGCAGCCACGTCGTCGGCAATCACGCCCAGCGCCGCGGTGGCGTCGCGGCGGATGGCAACCACGCGCCGGTCGTCCACGCCCACCTGCACGTCGTGCCTGGCGAGATGGAAGGCCAGCGATTCGGTGGTTTGAAACTGCCGCTGGCGGCGGCTGCCTTCCTCTCCCGAAACCAATTGGCCGATCCCGCCGATGGTGAACCGCACCAGGTAATTGCAGCCTTCGGTGATGTGCAGGAAGCTGGTGGTGAGCGGCTGCAACTGACATCCCGGCCCGGTGGCGCCGTCGCCGCCGTTCCACACCGAGTACGCACTGGACTGGCTCTCGTTGGCTCGCACGGAGACGATGATGCGCGCGGTGGGATGGGCTGTCAGTCCCAGCGTCAGGCTCTGGAAGCGCAGGTCGATGCGGTTCACCTGGAAAGCGCCGTACTGGTTTTCCGATGGCGCGTCGCTGTAACGGCCGAACAACGAAACGCGGGAGCCGATGGCCTGGTCGGCGCGGGCGCTGCCGGCATTGAGAGACGCCGGCTGCTCGGAACGGCCGGCCCAGTTCCCGATGCCGGTGGCGAGCGCGCCCTCGTTGGGAGCCGGGTAAATGCCCAGCACCGGCTGCGCCCACAAGCCGGCCGTCTGGCGCGCGGCCAGCGACGGCACGGGCTGGTTCCACACGTAGGGCTGCGTCAGCCCCAGGTGCTGGAAGGAAACGAACACGAATGTGCGGTTGGCGCGCACCGGCCCTCCCAGCGTCTGGCTGATCTCGCTGATCCGCGCCGCGCCCCTTCCCAGGCTGGCCTGGTTCGCGAACCAGTCGTTGGCCGCCAGAACTTCGTTGCGCCATTCGTAGGCTATCGAGCCGTGCCATTGGTTGGCGCCGGATTGACTGGTGATGGCGATTTGCGCTCCCGGCAAGCGCCCCATCTCCGCGCCGGTGCTGGAGGTGCGGATGGAAAGCTCGTCCACCACCTCCGGAGAGATGAGCGAATCCAGGCTGCCAAACGCGCTCACCGCCGGCAGCGTCCCGCCGGTGGATTGCGCCGGTATGCCGCCCGCAGTGACACCGTTGTTGGCGCTGACCCCATCCACGGTGAAGTAGTTCGTGTTGGGCCGCTGGCCGGCGGTAGTGAATTGCCCAGCCTCCCCGCGCGTGGCCGGCGTGATGTTGGTGCCCGGAGCGGCATCCAGAAGCTGCAACAGGCCCCCGCCGTTGAGCGGCAAGCGCGTGATCTCGTCGTGCTCGAAGCCGGTTTCGCGGGCGGCGTCCTCACGGTCGAGCGGCGACGGCGTTCCCTCCACGGTGATGGTCTCGAGCATGCTGCCCACCGGCAGCACGAAATCGGCCGCTTCCGCCTGCGCTTCCTCCAGGGGCATGCCGAAGCGCACCAGGGTGCGGAATCCCTCCTTGCGCACGGTGGTTTTGTATACGCCGGCCTCAAGCGGACTCACCGCGTAAGCGCCGCCGATGTCCGATTCCACGCTGCGGCGAAACCCGGTTTCCTGGTTGGTGACAGTGACCACGGCGCCGGAGATGCCGCCGCCGGAGGTGTCGAGCACGTGCCCTGCAAGGCTGGCGAAACGCTGGGCCGCCACGGGCTGTCCGGCCACGAAAATGGCACCCAAAACCGCCATGAGACTGCCCGCCCGCATAACCTTCTACTCTAACAGCCGGACCCAAAAGCTCCAATGGCGGAGGGTGTGCGGGGGTTGCGCGGAGCGACCCGGCGCGAATGGCTGGAGCGCTACTCCCCGGCTGCCGCGTCCGCGCCGGTTTCCAGCAGCCGGTCGAACAGGCCGCGCGCCGCCCGCTGCGCGGCGATTTTCTTGGTGCGCCCCTCAGCCTGGCCGGTCCAATCCTTGCCCACGCGGACCTCCACGGTGAACATTTTGGAGTGCTCCGGCCCGCGCTCGCGCACGATCGCATAGCGCGGCTGCGGCAGCTTGCGCGACTGCGCCAGCTCCTGCAAAGCGCTTTTGAAGTTGACGATGGCCGGCTGCACGTCCGTGCCCGCCTCTTCATCGCCGGCGAAAGGCGCGTCCAGCACATGCGCGGCCACGAACTGGCGCACCGCATCGATGCCGCCATCCAGGTACACCGCGGCGATCAGCGCTTCCAGGGCATCCACCAGCAGCGTCTTTTTGCTGCGGCCGCCGCTCATCTCCTCGCTGCGGCCCAGCTCGAGGTACATGCCCAGATCGAGCCGCCGCGCCACACCGTGCAGATGAGCCGCGCTCACCAGGTGCGCTTTCAGCCGCGACAGCTCGCCCTCCTGCGAGTTCGGCTGGCGGAGCACCAGCGCCTCGGAGATCAAAAACCCGAGAATCGAATCGCCCAGAAACTCGAGTTGCTCGTTGTCGCTGAGCGCCGGCCCGGCCCCGGTGCGCGACTCGTTCGCCGCCGAACTGTGGGTCAGGGCGCGGCCGAGCAACGCCGGATTGGAGAACCGGTGGTTGATGCTCGATTCGAGCGAGGCCAACTCCGCGCGCATCGCTGCCGGCTATTTTCCGCCGCTGCTCTTGGCGTGCGCAGCCTTCGCCTGCACGGTCTGCGCCAACTGCCTGATGGTGGGGTGAAGCTGAGGATCGGCCAGCAGCTTGTTGCAAATGGCGAGAGCTTCGTCATTCTTGCCGCTCTCCTGGTAGGCCACGGCCAACCGCACCTGGTAAGCCGGCTGCGGATCGCCTTCCAGCGCCAATTTGAAGTCCGCAATCGCCGCGTCATATGTCTTGCGCTGCAGCGCAACCAGGCCCAGATCGTTCTCCAGTTCGGCGCGCATGAACTTCTTGGTCTCCTCCCATTGCGCGTCCGGGACGCTGGCGTTCGGCTTGTTGTCGATGTTCGCCAGTGCCTGGTTGAAGTCTTTCTCCGCCTTCGAAAGCTCCTGCTCCTTGTTGAGGTCGTTTTCACCCACGTGGTGCAGGATCAGCTCGCCCAACTGCATCGCCGCTTGCTGGTTCTTGGGATTTGCTTGCAGCACGCGATCGTCGGTGACTTCCGCATCGATGTAGTCACCTTTCTGCTGGTACGCGGTGGCTTCCATCAGCAACGCGACTTCTTTGTATTCCGTATCGGCGAATTTGCCGATCAGGTCTTCGGCCGCCTTAATAACGGCGTCCGGACCTTGCGATTGCGCCGCGCCCAGCGCCCGCACCGCATCCGCCTCGGCGGTCGATTTCGGCTTCATCTGTGCCATTAATCCGGGGACAACGGCGGCCATTGCCAGGACGCCGGTCAAAAACGTTCGTCTCATTCCAAATCGCTCCTTCGATCTAATGCCTGGAACTTGCCTGCAGGCCGTTCTCGGCTTCCTTGCGTGCCATGTCAGAAATGCCTTCCACCTTCAGAGCGCCGGTAAAATACTGCTGAGCCTGATCTGGCTCTTCGGCCGCCAGGGCCAGCTTGCCCAAATACACCAGCACCCAGCCCCTGGTCACCGGCCGCGGGCCGAGATCCAACGCGCTCTGAAATAACCGCATGGACGTCTCGGGGTCTTTGTTCAGCGCCGCAATGCGGGCCAAGCCATAGTAGGCGTCCGCTTGCAGCGGCTTATCGTCGGTCTGCTCCAGAACTTCCAGGTACTTCTTCCTTGCCGCTTCCAGATCGCGCGCCAGGTAAAGCTGCTCAGCATCGTCCAGCGTCTTGGCAGCCCCGGTGAGCGGCGCGGCGGGCGCGGGCGGCGCAGCCGCGGGGGCCGCACGATTCGCGGCGCTCGCCGGCGGCCCGAAATTGAAATCCACTTTGGAAAGCCGCGCATCCTCCGTTCTCAAATCGATCGCGCCCACCATGTCGGGGTAATAGACCAGCATCGACTGTTCCTGCTTTTCATAGAGGGGCAGTTGCTCGGAGAAGAACGGCGTCAGGATGAATCCCTGGTACAGCGCGCGCTCGATGCCGGCCGGGTCGTGATCCAGGCGCGACTCCACCGCCTTAACCAGCGACTCGGTGGTCAGCGCCAGAAAGTCATCCCGGAAATGATCCTCCAGCCGGCGCGCGCGCTCCGCGTGCCGCGCCAGGAGTTTCTTGCGGTCCAGGATCTCCTGGTAGCGCGTTGCCATCGGGTCGAGCAGGTAACGCAAGTAGGCGTGGCGAATCTCGAAAATGCGCGGCTGCGCCGAAGGGGTCACCACCACCGTGTCTTCAAGCCCGTAACTGCGCAGTTGCACCTGGCCCGGCGGAGCCAGCAGCTCGATGAAGATCTGAAAACGGCGTCCTTTGAACCCCGAAGTCTGCTGCCGCAGGTACGCGTTCACCTGCAGTACCGCCTCCAATACCGGGCGATGATATCGCGCGATGTATTCGTCGATGTCCGGCTGCGCGCGCTGCCACAGATCGGCGATGCCCGCTTCCTTGTAAAATGCCGGAAGCAGTTTGGAGAAATCCCGCAGGCGCAGCGCATCCGGCGGCATATCCACGTCGCGCTTGCGCATGGCAAAATCCGGGGGGCCACCCACGGTGAGGGCGAAAGAAATGTACTGGCTCAACTCGGCAGTGGCGTCCGCCTGGCGGTGTTCGGCGACGAATTGCTTGATCGGCTCCAAGGACGGGATCTGGCGCCGCGCCAGTGCGTCGCGTACCTCCAGGCGCAGCGGATGGCTGTAGCGAGAGTTCAGCCCGGCATCGAAGCCCGCCGCATTCAGCGCCGCCATGACGGTGAACAGCGTCGGGCTGGCGTCCAGTTGCCCTGGTTCGGGCTGGTCCGCGCGCGCCGCCAGGGTTATGGCCAGCAAGGCTGGGAAGACGAGTCGCTTCAAGAAGGTCCGCCTAGAATAATCCCAGTGTACCGTAGCGCGTCGCCCCAGGATTGTACAACACGGGATGATCCTGGGCGGGAGTGTTTCGAGGATTTTATGGTACGCCCTTGGACAATGTACGATCTGCATCCCTTCCGCCAAGCCCTTAATGAGGCACCGGGACTTCTCAGCTTTGACCTGACCACCCTCGTCGCAGTTGGCGGCGGTGGATTCTAGACGAGCATGAACAGCGGGGTCCGGACCAGCGGGCCGACGCCGATGATCAGCACGGTTCGTGAGGTCGCTCGGCTTCACCGATCTGAAACGGACGCAGGCTTGCGTCGATCGTTCCATCGAACTTGGCCACCCCCTCGGGGGTCAAGGTCACCTGGACGTGCAGCCGCCATCTCGGACTTCTGCCACTCAAAGGGTCCCGAGACGGCGTTCGGGGAAGCTTCGCCGGGCCGCTCGTGAAGTCCACTTACGTCAACTTGCGTTTCGCGACTCTCCCCGTGCAGCAACCCGAAGCACGACGGAGTACATGTGCCCAGGCCCCGGGCTTTCGTCCCGTCAATTCTGTCAAGTCGGAAACACAGTTTCGCCCAACAGTGACTCGGCACCATCAATATATACCTCTGTGCCCGTGATATGACTGGCTGCGTTCGAAGCCAGGAAGAGGACCAGTTGCGCCACTTGTTCAGGTGTGCCTTTCCTGCCGCCGGTCAGAGGTATAGTGCCCTCGGGGAATCCCGAACGTACTGCGGCCCTCTCTATGTGACGCTCCCTGATGCTGCTCATAATTCCTGTTTCGATTGCACCCGGACAGACAACGTTGACCCTGACCCGATACCTGGCTAACTCCAGAGCCAGTGTCTTTGCAAGTGCCACTTGACCGGCTTTCGAGGACGAATAAGCGGAAAAGCCCCCTATGTTAAAGACCCGAGTCCCATTCGTCGAAGCCATAACCACAACCGATCCACCCTGGCGCTTCAAGTGCGGAATCGAGTATCTGAGCGTGAGGAACGTACCCGTCAGGTTAGTCCCGATCGTTTCATTCCGTTCTTCGGGTTCGATCTCGTCGGTTGGCGCACGCACACCATTTATGCCCGCATTCGAAACAACGATATCCAAACGGCCGAACGACTCTATGGTCCGCTCGACGGCTTGCTTCACCTGGTCGGGCCGCGAGACATCCGCAACAAGCGCCCCCCCTCGACGCCCATAAGCCGTATCTCGTCGACGGTGGCCTTCACTCTTTCCTCCGACCTATCGAGGGCAGCGATCTTGGCTGACCCGCGGGCCAGTTCTCGCGCCACCGCCCTGCCAATCCCGGATCCGGCTCCTGTGATCAGGGCGACTCTCCCATCAAAATTCATTCCATACCTCCACCAGCACTCCAAAATGATATTGTGTCTGTGGGAATACTCTCAACCGCCGGATTCGGCCGCCGCGTCGTTGTGGGCGGAGTGTTCGGTCAGGTCCCTATACGGCGCGACTTATGAATGCGACCACCGGTTGACTTATTTGCCAGGTCCGTGCATCCACGCCATTGTAGTCGCCGAACACGTGTGGACGCCAGTTCTGCCGGGGAATCGGAACCGGTCTCGACCAGCGCTCGGGCGGGGACCGCCGCGGGGCGGCCTGTGCCGGAATGCACCCCCATCCTCTGAAGCGCTGGTGTTAAGCTCCCGGCCGCCGTGAAAAACGATAGAATCGAGGGTTTGAAGTACATTCTCGCACCATCCTACGCGAAGGGGCTGAGCCGTGTAGTCGCGGCGATCGGACCGCCTGGGCGCCGCGCGTCGGCTTCGCATCCGCAATGGTGGAATCTCGTCCCATGATCAAGCAATCATCCAGGCAGTGGTGGACCGACGCGATCTTTTACCAGGTCTACCTCCCCAGCTTCGCGGACTCCAACGGCGATGGAATTGGCGACCTGCCCGGCCTAATCGAACGGCTGGACCACATCCGCCCTGCTGTTCCTGATCGCCCAGACCATCCGAGAAATAGCGCTCGCCGCGACTCAATGAATGCCGACGCCCTGTGGATCACGCCGTTCTACCCGTCCAGTGGCTGGGACGGCGGTTATGATATCAGCGATTACACGGCGGTCGATTCGGTTTACGGCATGCTGGCCGATCTGGATCGCCTTCTGAACGAATGTCATCGGCGCGGCCTCCGCGTCATAATCGACTGGGTTCCGAATCACACAGGGGACCAACATCCGTGGTTCCAGGAATCGAAATCTTCCCGAAATAACTCGAAGCGCGATTGGTATGTCTGGCGAGACGGTATCGATTCGTATACGCCACCCAATAACTGGCGCTCTTTCATGCCTCCCGTTGGGAGTGCCTGGACCTACGACCAGCAAACAGGGCAGTTCTACCTGCACTCGTTCTCGAGCCACCAGCCCGACCTCAACTGGGACAACCCGGCGGTACGCTCTGCCATGCACGACACATTGCGGTTCTGGCTGGATCGTGGCGTCGACGGTTTCAGAGTGGACTCGTTACCATTCCTGGGCAAAGACCCGCAGTTAGCCGATAATGAGGACCCGGCCAGCCCGTGGGGGGAGCACAACCTCGACTGGCCGTCGGTACATTCGCGCATTAGAGAACTGCGCAGCGTTGTGTCCGGATACGGAGACATCGCTCTGATCGGCGAAGTAAATCTACCCAGCTTCGCTAGTGTGCTCAAATATGTGAGCGACGACGAGTTGTGTCTTGCCCAGAATTTCGGGCTGGTCTCGCTCGAATGGTGTGCCCCGCCCTTCAAGGATGCCCTGTCGTCGTATGGTGCGGCATCCGAAGGAAATGTCTGGCCGGCTTGGTACCTGAACAGCCACGACCACTCGCGCAGTGTGACACGCTACGACGACGCATCCGGCAACGGCGAGCAGCGTGCCCGCGCCGGCGCCGTACTGCTGCTGACATTGGCCTGTACGCCGTTCCTTTACCAAGGTGAGGAACTGGGTCTCGCGGATGTGCCGATTCCAGCGAGCCTCGCGCGCGATGTGATCGGCCGAGACCCGCAGCGGACGCCCTTTCCCTGGGAACCACCGGAACTGCGGGACTTGTCTTCCGCGGGCACACCGTGGCTACCTCTGGGCAGCCAGGCCCGGGTAAAGAACCGATTTAGCGAAGACCAGGAGCCGAAATCGTTCCTGAACTTGTATCGCAACTTGATTCAGGTACGGCAGGCGAGCCCGGCGCTGACCTACGGCTCTTTGGACCTGCTTGACTCCGCTTCGAACGTCCTAGCCTATCGGCGAAGGGCGGAGGAACAGAACATCGTCGTAGCCATCAACTTCAGCGGAGAACCCCAGGAGATAAGGCTGCCGGACAGCCATGCCCTTTCGCTACTGGTCAATTCCTTTCTTGACCAGCAGACCGAGTTCGGCTCAAACGGCTCCGTGCATCTCCGCCCCAATGAGGCGATCGTCCTTGAGATAGTGTCTCCACTGAATAACACGGAGGGTACTGATATGTTAGATGACATCGGACTTCGATACGCAGAAGCGATCCGCAACATGATCAACAACGAAACGGGCATGGTCGCTAACAGGATGAATTGGATGTTCGTGCTCCAGGGCCTGCTCTTCACCGCCGCCGGTAACCTGCAGAAACACCCGTTGCTGATCGGAGTGCTCGCGGTTCTCGGAATTGGGGTGTCGGTAAGCATACGCCGGGAAATTCTCTTCAGCGAACGAGCCATCAGACAGATTCTCGATCGTTGGAATCGCTTCAAGGAAACCCGCACTCCGGAGCAGCTTGCAGTCATGCCGCCGGCCTTCGTGGGCGGCGCGAGCACTGAGGGCAGTAAGTTGGATCATTGGTTGGCAGCGCGACGTTTGTTGCCCCTTCTGTTCACCCTCTCGTGGCTCGCCGTCGCTGCGATCATCGCAGTGAAGAGATGAGGTGTGCCACTCCCTTGCCTGGTCAACACGCTCGGGATGCGCTTCCGTCTCGTGCCTGCCGGTCTTACTCGGATCGGCTCGCCCTTAGACGAACACAAGCGGAGCGTGACGGACCTGGACCGGCGTTCGGAGATGATCGCCCGTCCGTTTTGGATGGCGGAGACCCCGACCACCCGGCGTGAGTATCTCGCAGTGATCGGAGAATGTCCGAGTCACTTCACGGAAGACTTCGGCGGGCATAGCGGTGACACCTGCTTGTCCAGCGAGTGTCCGGTAGAGTCGGTTTCGTGGAACAAGGCCAACGAGTTCTGTGAGCGGCTCTCTCGTGTGCCGGCGGAGCGTCAAGCGGGCAGGCGATACCGTCTGCCAAGTGAGGTTGAGTGGGAGCATGCCTGCCGGGCCGGCGCTGAGACGGCCTTCAGCATCGGCACCGACCTTCCATCCGATTGCGCCAACTTCGACGGTACTTTTCCGTACATCGACGGCCCTCCCGGCACTTATTTGCAACGGACTTCGCCGGTAAGGAGTTACTGTCCGAATGCGTTCCACCTGTTCGACGTCCACGGCAACGTCTGGGAATGGTGTGCCGACCTCTTCTGCCCCGACGCCCTAACCTCCGCCGCCGCTGCCCCGCGTGTACTACGGGGCGGAGGCTGGCACTCCTATGCCCGCACTTGCCGCTGCTCCGCCCGGGATGCAGGGGAGCCCGACATAGGCTACTTCGACCAAGGCTTTCGAATTGTGTGCGTACTAGAGGCTGACTAGCTTGCTGAGTCCGGGATTCTACCAACGTTATCAGCGCTCGCTGATCGAGCCAGACTGGGCCATCGATTTGCGGCACATCCTCATCATCTACGACCTGCTCTCATCGGGCATGTTCCGCCACGCGCTCGAGATAGGCGCCCATTACGGCGCCTCGACCTGCGCATTTGTTGAGGCGGCTGAGCATTCGAGTGACTTGCGTGTTACGGTGTGCGATTCCACGATTACCAGCGTCGTGCGGGAACTGGTGCAGCGGTCGGCTGCCGCTCCCCGATGCCAGCTCCTGGAATGCGATTCGTTCGAAGCCCTCCAGCAACTTCGCGAGCGGCGGATGCCCGTCGACGTCGCGTTGCTCGATGGCTCCCACGTGTTCTACAGGAACGCTACCGAGGCGGCATTGCTGCGGTGTCTCGGTACGCGAACTCTTCTGCTTCACGACATCTGTACCACATCCCACGATCGATACGGCCGCAATCATGAGTTCGACGGACCAACGAAACTCCTGGAAAGGTTGCAGAGCGCGTCGGGCTGGTTCGCGGTTGAGGACAGCAAGCTTCGCGACGGCGAGCGGACCGAAGGAGGCTTCGCTCTGGTCACCCGCAACCGCGAGATTTGGGAGCGGGCGGTTGAAGTATTCTCGGCATGGACGTCACTGCCGAAGGCCGATCTCCGGCGGGCCACCGGAGCGACGGACCAGGGGTAAGGCCGACGACCTTCGTCCTGAGTGCGCTGCTATCTGTATCAATTAGGCCCGCCTGCGGCAAGCTGCCGACAACGGTAGACGTCGAGGCAACGTCAACGGCGCTCATGGACTTCGCGCTGGCAGCAGTCGTAATGGCCCGCAGCCCGGGGGCCACCACTGTCCTTGAGTGTTATCCAGACAGCATTCTCATCTGCACACGCAAAGCCCGCCGCATCACGGACGATCGTTCGGTTCCTTCACCACTCTAATTGCGGTCGCGGATTGTACCGCGGCCACTGTTGTCCCCGGTCGATCAAATCGCTCAAGGGAAAAGATGGCCCGTTCGATTTCTTCCCGCTCCAAGCGAAGCTCCCCAATGATTCTTGTCAGATCCATCGGCGCCTGAACTGGAGCGGCCAAGATCGCCCGAACTCTCGCAACAAGAGTCTTTCCGTCGAACGGCTTTGGCAGGAAGGGTAAATGGATATTTTGGCTGACAATTTCACCCGTGTCTGCGCCTGACATCACTAACACCTTGATTCCTGGCCGCTCTTTGAGTAGATGAGCACACAGGTCGGTGCCGTTCATCCGAGGCATTTGCATGTCCGTAATCACTAGCTCTATTGATCCGGGGTACTGGCGTGATAGTTCCAGCCCCTCGCGACCATTGGCGGCGGAAAGAACCAAGTGCCCGTCTTGCTGTAGTAGCAAAGTGACTAGATTGCGGATTAGCGCCTCGTCATCAGCGACAAGGATGACGGACTGGTGCGTCCCGGAAGATCGCAGGTCCGGGAGGTCGACAGGTGGATTGGTCCCGTCACATTCCTGTCTAGCGGCGTTCTTGGAGTCATCTTTAAGCATGGGCGTGCCTCCGGAGGTGCACAATCGCCAAGCCGGCGTCCCTCAGTTGGTAGGCGGTGGTCTGGAATTCGAGGGTGGGAGAACCAGGCACGCGGCATTTGCCTTGAAGGGCCGCGGGCGCTTTCCTGAGCTTCCGCAACATGGCGCCAGTTTCATGCGCCTCGGGCACGATGCCGGTAAGTTTGTGCCAGAACCAGCCTGTTGAGTCCCATCCGTGGATGTGGATATCCGCGTCACCTTGTGCTGCGGAGCAAGAGTTCAGTTTGCGCACAATGCCGGTCTCGGAGCAACCGAACAGCCAATGTGAAACGGCCAGGATGACTAGGTCAGCCGAGCGCTGGTTTCGCTACATTGGGGCACGTCGTGCACTCTGGATAGCTGTGGCGCGCTTGAATCGGCAGCGAGCCAGTTCTATCGGTGTTGACAGAAGTCCAGTGACGAATGCAGTTTCTGCCACGGAGAGTGCAGGTTTTGCTCTTTGCTGCACCCTCACAGTCCTCGCCAACTCGTCAGCGCGCCGACGATGCTTCCGCCGCAATGCAGTGGCGCGCAACGACCGATTTCAGATCCGGCTGCTCGGCCTCAGCTATGATAAACTCTCCCAAACGGCATCCCGGCACCCGGAGGTTCACTGTGTCACCCGCAGATCAAGGATACGCTTCGCTTCAGGCCTGTTCTCGCTCGGAAACCGGCCTTGTGAAGGGGCCGCTTCGGACGCGATGCGATTCCGTCCGTCATGCCGGCAAGAAGCCGCAGCAGCTCATCCGATGGGCGATCCTGTCGACGTTTTGCCTGACCTCGTTTGATCTTGCTTCTCAGACCATGGTGCCCTGGCTCACGCGGTCTGCAGACAACGCGAGAAGCGGCTGGAACCCCGCGGAAACGTTATTGACGCAAGCGTCAGTCGGGTCGAAAGGGATCGTCCGTTTCACGACAATTCCGGTCATCGGAGACGCACGAGGGATGGAAGCGCAACCGCTCGTCTTGCCGCAGGTGAAGCTGTCCGACGGCTCGACGCACGACGTGATGGTGCTTCCATCCATGGCGAACGTGGTGCGTGGCGTGGATGCTCATTCCGGCGCAGGCTTGTGGCAGGTAACGCTAGGGGCGAATCTGGGGACGCCGATCAATGGCGCAACGCCCCTGGGACCGAAGCCCCAGCCCGATAATTGCGCCGGCGCTCAACTGACTATCGATTGTCACGCGATCAACGACAAATGGGGCGTCTTGAGCACCGGAGTTATCGATCCTGACACGCAACGAGTGTACCTGGTCGCGTGGATCTCTCCCGATGGCACGCCGCAAAAGGCGAAGCATTACGTGTTCGTCTTGAACGTAAAGGACGGAACTCAGGTGGTTCCGCCCGTGCTGGTAGCCGGGACCAGCGGAACGCAGTCCTACTCCAGTGCCATGCGGAAACAACGAAGTTCTCTTGTGCTCACCAATGTGGGCGGACGAAAGATGGTCTTCTGGGCCTCCGGCACCGTGATGGAAACCGGAGCGGGAGCCGCGGGATGGATCTTTGCTTTCGACTGTGCCACAAATTCAATCACCGCCTCTCTGTCGATGACTCAGGGAGAAGGCGCGGGGATATGGATGGGCGGCCAAGGGCTTGCCGCCGATGATCAGGGGTTCCTGTACGCGATCACCGGAAACGGAGACTTTGACGGGAAGACGCAATGGGGTGAGTCGTTCGTGAAGGTGAAGTACACGCCGGCTTCGGGGGAAACCCCGGCGAGTCTGAAGGTGGTGGAACACTGGACGCCATGGATGGATCTGGCCCGATCGGGGCAGCAACGGTTGCCGCCGGCCAAGGTGGCTGGCGAGAGTGCTCCCAGCGAGGCGATCAGAGCTGTGAATGGCGGAATGAATCGCAGCTCGCTTAGAGACGCAACGGCGAAGGTCAGCGTGGATGAGAATAACAATGCGGTTGTTCTCGTCTTCCCCAACATGGCTACCGGTAACTGGTCCGATGAAGACTGGGGCTCGGCTGGACCTGCTTGCATATTCCCGATCGGTGTCTGCATTGCAACCGGAAAGGACGGTATCGGGTATCCCATCAAGACTGCAAACCTGGCGGAAACCACAGTCGGGGATTTGGCGGACCCAAAGGCGAACTGTCAAAAGCTCGCGGCCCCGCCGATGTGGCTGACCATGAGTCCTGGGCCGGTGGATCCCTGCCCGAACGATCCGATGACGTTGAACTTTATGCCCTGGGGCTACACCGCGCATCTCCACATGACGCCGGTGCAGTTCTTTGACCCGGTGCTCAACTCGTGGACAATTTTTGTCTGGGGCGAGAATGCCCAACTGCACAAATGGAAGGTCAGTTCGACAGGGGCGCTCACCTACGTGGCGCAAAGCAACGAATTCGCGAGCGACAACCTGCGCGGGAAACTTCCCGGGGGAATGCCCGGAGGCTTTTGTTCCGGATCAAGCAACGGGGCGGACCCAAACTCTGCGATCCTTGTCTGCGCAATTCCCTACGGCGACGCCAACACGCAGGTGGTGAACGGGCGCCTATTGGTGTACGACCCGGTGCACCTCGCCGCGGATGGATCGTTGAAAGTGCTTTGGGATTCTCAACGCTGGGGTGTTACCTTCTTGTTCAACAAGTTCGATCCACCCGTAATCGATGGGGGCCAGATTTATGTGCCCAACTACAACGGCGGCGTTGACGTGTATCGTTTGGCACCATAGACATCCTGGTTCTATACGGCGTGGGTTGCAGAGGCAGCCAGGCTTTCGCCGGGAAGACTGCTCCCGATAACCCCTAGGACCGTATCGGAACCACCGCGGCCACAGCGAGAATTTGGCGGAACGCAGCTGGCCGGTTGTGGCCGCGGTGGTTTCGATACGGCGGGATGAAGGAAGCCTCTTCGAGTT
>Ga0187876_1000152_pt1 | contig 70574 bp, 50 predicted proteins | sample June2016WEW_17_4_FD_133000 | JGI IMG/M metagenome (GOLD analysis project Ga0187876, IMG submission 133000) | Peatland microbial communities from SPRUCE experiment site at the Marcell Experimental Forest, Minnesota, USA - June2016WEW_17_40 | ecosystem: Environmental > Terrestrial > Soil >... | reverse complement strand
GCGATCAACCTGGGGATCATCCTCAACCTCTTTCTCTCGGGCCTTTTTACCTATCTCTGGGCGCGGCGGTTCGGCCTGAGGTGGATCGGCGCAATCGTCGCGGCGGCGACGTACGTCTTCGGCGCGCCGCAGATCCTCCGGATCTTCGTGGGGCACTGGAGCGTCCTCGCACCGATGCCGTGGATTCCGTGCATCCTGCTCTGCGTGGAGATACTCGTCGGCGACGGATTTCAGCCGCTCGCGATCGTGCTCGGCGCGGTGGCGGTGGCGATGGAGTGGTTCGGCGGAAATCCGCAATACGCCTTCTATGGCGGGATCACGGCCGTGTTGTACCTGGTCGGGCGGCTATGGCAGCGGCGCGAACTCGGCGCGCGCGGCGCGGCGCGCGTGATCGGCAGCTTCGTGCTGATCTACTTGCTCGGGTCGGCGCTGGCGGGTGTGCAGTTGATGCCGACTCTGGAACTCTTCTCCGTTTCGTCGCGCCGGAGTCCGCACAGCTACGCCTCGGTCGCCGAGTACTCGTTCGTGCCGGAAGGGCTGTTGAGCTTCGTCGCGCCGGATTTCTTCGGGACGGACGTCGGCGTGCGATACTGGGGACGATGGTACCTTTGGGAGACCTCGCCGTATGTCGGCGTGGCCGCGTTCGGGCTGGCGCTCATCGCGCTTCTCCGTGGCAGGCGGGGAAAGGCTTTTCTGCCCGGCTGCATCGCGCTCATCTGCCTGCTGCTGGCGATGGCCGGGGACGCGGTTTTTTTCGGCCTGCTCCCGGGCTTCGACCTGTTCCGCGCGCAGGGGCGTTGGCTGTGTCCGGTCAGCCTCTTCATGGGCCTGCTGGCCGGACTCGGCGCGGACGGCATTGCAGTATCGGCCGCGGAGCCGGAGGGCGTTTCGGTGGAGGCGGAGAAGCGCATCACGCGCGCCAACGGGCACGGGATGTGGATCCTGGCTTGCCTGGCGGCGCTGCTGATCCTGCTCGGTGGGGTGCTGTGCTCGGAAGCCGGGTTCAGCCGGGCGGCGTGGGTGCGATTCATGGATGCCATGTTGAAGGCCGCGCCCAACGCGCGCGCGTACTTGCATGAGTGGACGCCATCGGCGGACTTCAAGCTGGCCGCGATGCGCGCCGCCGGCCTGAGTCTGCTGCGCGCGGGACTCTTCCTCGGCGCGCTGGCGGGCCTGGTCCGGCTTGCGCTTCAGTCGCGCGTCAAGCCCGCCTGGGCAACCGGGGTGCTGCTGGCGCTGGTGGCGATTGACGCCTGGACGTTCGGACAGCGGTATCTGGAAACCTTCGACCCGCGGAAGGGCGGCCTCTCGCCGGGCGCCGTGGAGTTCCTGGCGGAGAGATCCGAGCCATTCCGTTTCGCGCGCGGCGGCTGCATAGCACTCCCGTCGTGCGAGGGCATGACGCATCGCTTCGCCTGCATCGAGGGCGTCCAGTCGCTTGTCCCGGGGAGATTCCGCGACGTCTTCTGGTCGCTGCAGAGCAAGGAACTGTACGAGCACATGAAGGGCGGGCTGCTCACCGCCTACCGCATTTACAGCCTCCGGACGCCCTTGCGGATGCTCAACCTGCGCTACCTCGTCGCCTATGCCTCTTACCCGATGCTGCAGATCGAGGGTCTCCGCACGGTTTACCAGGACGAGCAGATCCGCATTGACGAACTCCCCGACTCCTGGCCGCGCGCCTGGCTGGTTCACAGCTATGCCGTTAGACGCGATGACCAGGAAGTGCTGGCGCTGCTCTCGCGGTTCAATTACGAGAAAATGGCGCTCTTCGAGAAGCAGCCCGGCTGCGCCGTCGAGGAACCGTCGGCGGCGGAGGCCATGCCGGAGATCGTGCGGTACGAGCCGGCGCGCGTGGACATCAAAGTCCGGGCCGCCGCGCCGGCGCTGCTGGTGCTGAGCGACCTTTTCTACCCGGGCTGGGAGGCGACGGTGGACGGCCGGCCGGTGGAAATCCTGCAGGCGAATTATGTCATGCGCGCGGTGGCGGTTCCCAAAGGCGCGCACGAAGTCCGGTTCCTTTACAGGCCCGCGAGCTTCCGGGCGGGCGTGGCGGCGAGCGCGGCCGGATGCCTCGCCGTCGCGTTGCTGATTTTATTGCACGTGCGGACGCGCAGTCGCCGCGGGGACACTTGACGAGGGTAAGTTCAATCGTCAGAATGTGACCTTCGCCGACCCCGGTTCGCAGAATTCACGCAGAAAGGTGAGATCATGGATCCCGTACGGCTTGGCGTGATCGGATGCGGCGTGATTGCGCAGCATCATCTGAGAGCGGCGAAGGCCTCGCCGCAGATCGAGGTGGTTGCAGTAGCCGACGTGCGCGAGGAAGTGGCCAAGCAGACGGCGGCGGCCTTCGGAGTCCCGGTGGTCTACACGAATGCCAACGCGCTGCTGAAGGACAAACGCATCGAAGCGGTGGTGCTGGCGGTCCCGGCGGCGCCGCGGCTGAGGCTGGCGCTGAAGGCCTTCGCCAGGGGCAAGCACGTGCTGACGGAAAAGCCGGTGGCGATGAACGCGCGCGAGGTGAAGAAGCTGATCGCCGCGCAGGGCCGTCTCGTGGCCGGGTGCTGCTCGTCGCGCATGCGGTTCCAGCCGTCGGCGCAGGCAGCCGCGCAGTACATCGCCTCCGGCGCGCTGGGGACGATCCGCGCGGTGCAGTGCCGCTGCATCGGGCCGGACCATGGGACGCCCAAGAGCGCGCCGCCGGCCTGGCGGCTGATCAAGAGCCTCAACGGCGGCGGCATCCTGGTCAACTGGGGCTGCTACGACCTGGACTATCTGCTGGGCCTGTGCGGATGGACGCTGAAGCCCAGCGTCGTCCTCGCGCAGACCTGGACGATTGCGCCGGAGCTTCTGTCGCACGTGGCGCCCGGCTCCGACGCGGAGACGCATTTCGCCTGCATCATCCGCTGCGAAGGCGGAGAGATGATCTCGTTCGAACGCGGCGAGTACTGCGCGGCGGCGACCGAAGATTCCTGGCGTATCGTCGGCTCGAAGGCCTCCCTGCGCCTGCACATGATCCCCGCGAGCGAGAAGAAAATCCTCGCTGACGAGTCGTCCCCGGAGACGGGCGTTTCCACCCGCACGCTCTGGCAGGGAGCTGAAGCCTGGGACACTCCTCTCCATAGCCCGGTCCAGGATTTCGCAGCGGCCATCCGCGAAGGGCGCGCGCCGAAGACTTCGCTCGAGCAGGCGCTGGTCGTGCAGCAGATCACCGACGCAATCTACGCCTCGGCGGCGAAGGGAAAAGCGGTTGCGATCCGATGAGCACCCCGAATGCCGTAATTCCCGCGCGGCTGCATGCGTCGGGTTTTGAGAAATCGGACTCCAATTTCTACTCCCTGTCGCTGGCGAGCGACGGGAACGTATATTACACCCTCTGCTCGCACGACTTGAACACGCACGGCCGGGTCTATCGCTACGAACCTTCAACCGACCGGGTGACGCTGCTCGGCGACCTGGGCGAGGTGACCGGCGAGGCGGGGCGGAAGACGATTCCGCAGGGCAAGTCGCACGTCCCGTTCTTCGAGTGCGACGGGAAGTTGTATTTCTGCACGCAGTACGGATTCTTCCAGTCCTCCGGCGACAAGGAACGGCCGGCGGGAGTGCCCGAAGGATACAAACCTTATCCCGGCGGGCATTTTCTCTCATACGACCTGGCCACAGGGCGATTCGAAGACCTGGTGATCGGCGCGGCGGAAGAAGGCATCATTTCGATGCAACTCGACCCCGTGCGCAAGCGCATCTACGGGCTGACCTGGCCGAAGAGTTACTTCCTGGTCTATGACATCGCCGCGCGCCGGCTGCGCAACCTGGGCAAGGTCTGCGGCGACGGCGAGATCGGCGAGGGACAGAATTACTTCTGCCTGTGCCGCAGCCTGGGCCTGTGGCCGGAGACGGGCGACATCTTCCTCACGAATGCCGAGGGCGAAATCCTGCGATACAGCTTCGCGCGGGACCTCGTGGAGCCGATGCCAGGCGTCCAAATGAAACGCGACATCTTCGGCGCGTGGGACCCGCACAAGCCCGGCCACCAGGGGTACAACTGGCGCGACATCTTCTGGCATGAGGCGGACCATGTCTTCTACGGCGTCCATCCGAAATCCGCATGGCTATTCCGCTTCGATCCCGCCGCGCCCCGGCTGACGGTGCTGGACCGGATCTGCGCGCAGGAGGTGCGCGAAAGCGGGCAGTTCGAACCGTACCGCTATGGCTATCTCTCGCTGCGGCTCGGCCTCGACGGGCAGACCGTCTATTACCTCACGAGCACTTACGGCTTCACCGCGGAGGACGGCCGGCGGGTGAAGGAGGCCGTTCACGTGGTGACGTACCATCTGCGCACCGGACGCCACGCCGACCATGGCGTGGTGCGGCTGGCCGACGGCCGCTATCCCACGATGGCGCACACGCTCGCCGTCCACCCGAACGGGAAACTGTACTCCTGCCCGTGGATCGAAGCCTCTCCTGCCGGACTGGACCGCAAGGCAGCACCCATATGCGACTTGATCAGCTTCGATGCGCCCGGTGGAAAGCACGTCAAGGAGAGACTGCGATGAAGGCTCTGCTATGGAGCCCCTTCTGCGTGGCCGTGTTCTCGGCGGTCACGCTGCATGCGCGCGCGGCGCGGGCGTCCGTGTACGTGGTGGACCAGGCGGCGCCCGGCGCGGCGGACACGAACCTTGGCACGGAAGAGAGTCCCTTCAAGACGATCCAGCGCGCGGCCGATGTGGTCAAGCCGGGCGACACCGTCTGCGTCATGGCGGGCCGGTACGATGAGCGGGTCAAAGTCAAGACCAGCGGCTCGAAGGGCAAGCCGATCACGTTCCGGGCCATGCCGCGGCGGTCGGCCGTCGTGAGCGGGTTCGATCTGCCGGCCAGTTATATCCGCGTGGTCGGTTTCGAGATCACGGCCGGGAAGCCGGCCGACGCGGTGGTGCTCGGCGGGAATTACTGCGAGGTGCTGGACAACTACATCCACGAGATGATGGTGGGCGTCAACGGGACCGGCGGCGCGCCTTCAGCCGATGGCAAGCGGGACTACTCGACGGTGTCGCACAACCGGATCGCCTATAACAAGGTCTATCACAGCGAGTACGGTTTCAACATGTGCGGGAACGACTGGCTGCTGGAGAACAACGAGGTGAACCGGCTGTGGATGTACAGCCCGGGCAAACAGTATGACGATTGCGACTACACGCGGTTTTTCGGCCGGGGCTGCGTGGAGCGGTACAACTATTTCCACGGCAGCGCCCAGAAGGAGATTAAAGTCGCGCACGTGGATTGCCTTCAGACGTTCACCGTCAATGGCGAGATCGCCAAGGACCTGGTTTTCGAATACAACACCTGCTTCGATTTCCACCAGGGGTGCATGGTGGAAAGCGATCCGCACATCGGCAGCGTGCGCAACTGGACCTTCCGGGGCAACATCTATTCCGCCAACGGAGCGCCGAAGTTGCTGGGCGGAGGCTGGGGCCCGGACATCTGCCAGACGCTCGATGTGACGATCGAGAACTGCACCATCTCCACGGTGCGTTGGGCCTGCATCGGCCTGCGGGGCAAGGAATCAACCAACGGATATATCCTCAACAACATCCTCTGCGATGCGGAGAGGGCGGTCGTCGTCGGCGACGCGGATGAGGGTGGCTTAACGGAAGGTTTCACGCCCGCCAAGCCGGTGATCGAGTACAACCTGACGTACCGGGCTCGGGCGCTCGCCGGCGAGACGAACATCAACGGCAAGGACCCGCTCCTTGTGGATCCTCAGGAACGCAATTTCCGCCTGCGCAAAGGCAGCCCGGCCATCGGCGCGGGCAAGGGCGGCGTGACGATTGGGGCCATGGAATGGCCGAACATCTGGTACGTGGACCCGCGTCATCCGGCGGCGGCGGACGAGCCGGCATGGGGCTATCCGGGCGTGCCGCTGGCGACGGCTTCCAAGGCGTGCGCGATTGCGCAGCAGGGCGAGACGATCGTGCTCCGCGGCGGCGTGTATCGCGAGATGCTTCGGCCAGCCAGCGACGGCGTGACGATCCGGGCGATGAAGGATGAGAAGGTGACGATCAGCGGCGCGGACGAAGTCGCCGGCTGGACTCGCGGCGAGAATGGAGCATGGTGGGCGCCGCTGTCCGCCGAGCCAAAGAAACTGCTCCGCGATGGCAAGCCGTGGAGCGAGTTCACCTACGACGCGGCTGGTAAACGGATCATGGTGAAGATTGGTGGCGATCCGCGGCTGCACCTCTTTGAGACGATGGTGCGGCACGCCGGGATTGATCTGGCGGGCCGAAAGGGTGTGAAGGTCGAAGGCTCGATTGAGACGGTTGATAGTCTAGGTGAGGCCGCGTCGGGCGCGAGGTAGGCCGCAGTAGCGCGCGTGCTTCGCTTCAAGGAGAGACTGGATGAAGGTTATGCGCTGGAGCCCTTTCTGCCTGGTTGTGTTGTCGGCGATCTCGCTGGTCGGGCGCGAGGCGCGGGCGTCCGTGTACGTGGTGGACCAGGCGGCGCCCGGCGCGGCGGACACGAATCCCGGCACGGAAGAAAGCCCCTTCAAGACGATCCAGCGCGCGGCCGGCGTGGTCAAGCCGGGCGACACCGTCTGCGTCATGGCGGGTGGGTACGAGGAGCGGGTCCAGGTCAAGACCAGCGGCGTGGAGGGCAAGCCAATCACGTTCCAGGCCATGCCGCGACGGTCGGCCGTCGTGAACGGGTTCAATCTGCCGGCCAGTTACATCCGCGTGGTCGGCTTCGAGATCACGGCGGCGAAATCCGCCGTAGCGGTGGAGCTGGGCGGGAGTTACTGCGAGGTGCTGGACAACTATATCCACGACATGGGGATAGGCGTCACCGGGGACGTAGGCGAGGCTAAAGTTGATGGCCACCCGGACTACTCGACGGTGTCGCATAACCGGATCGCCTATAACAAAGTCTATCACACCGATTTGGGCTTCGTGATGAGCGGGAACGACTGGATGCTGGAGAATAACGAGGTGAGCCGGCTGTGGATGTACCCTCCGTACGGCGACTGCGACTACTCGCGGTTCTTCGGCCAGGGCTGCGTGGAGCGATATAACTACTACCACGGCAGCACCCAGAATGAAATCGGGGTCGCCCACGTGGATTGCATTCAGACGTTCGCGGACAACGGCGACATCGCGAAGGACCTGCTCTTCGAGTACAACACCTGCTTCGATTTCCACCAGGGCTGCATGGTGGAGAGCGCGCCGCACATCGGCAACGTGCGGAACCTGACCTTCCGGCACAACATCTATTCCACCAACTGGTCGCCGAAGTTCCTGAGCGGAGGCTGGGGCCCGTGCATCATGCAGGCGCTCGACGTGACGATCGAGAACTGCACCATCTGCACCGTGCGATGGGCCTGCATCGGCCTGTGCGGCGCGGAATCCACCAACGGGCAGATCCGCAACAACATCCTCTGCGACGCCGAGAGAGCCGTTGTGGATACGGACAAAAAGATTACCCCCTCCAAGCCGCTGATCGAGTACAACCTGACGTACCAGACTCGGGCGCTCACCGGCGCGACGAACATCAACGATAAGGACCCGCTCCTTGTGGATCCGCCGAAACGCGATTTCCGCCTGCGCAAGGGCAGCCCGGCCATCGGCGCGGGCAAGGGCGGCGTGACGCTTGGGGCCATGGAATGGCCCAACATCTGGTACGTGGACCCGCGTCATCCGGCGGCGGCGGACGAGCCGGCGTGGGGCTATCCGGGCGTGCCGCTGGCGACGACTTCCAAGGCGTGCGCGATTGCGCAGCAGGGCGAGACGATCGTGCTCCGCGGCGGCGTGTACCGCGAGACGCTTCATCCGGCGAGCGACGGCGTAACGATCCGGGCGATGAAGGATGAGAAGGTGACGATCAGCGGCGCGGACGAAGTCGCCGGTTGGACGCGCGAAGGCGGAACGTGGTGGGCGCCGCTTGCCGCCGAGCCGAAGAAACTGCTCCGCGATGGCAAGCCGTGGAGTGAGTTCACCTACGACGCGGCGGCTAAACGGATCATGGTGAAGACCGGCGGCGACCCGCGGCTGCACCTCTTCGAGACGGTGGTGCGGGACGGCGGGATTGACGTGGCCGGTCGAAAAGACGTGAAGGTCGAAGGCATCATGGTGGTTGATACTCTGGGTGCGAATTAGGCCGAAGGATACGATCTCTGTCACGCGCCGCGCGAGCGGCCATTGAATAAAAGGAGGAGGAAGCATGAGGAAGCCGATTGGGCTGTGCGTTGCCGGGCTTTTGCTGGCGGCCGTCTGCCAGGCGCAGACCACACCTCCGGCCATGACGCTCACGAAGATGGACGAGGCGAAGCAAAAAGACTGGCTCGCCCGCTGGGACAAGAATATCTCCGGCGAAGTCAAGGGCTACCGCGTGTGCGAAAGCGCCGTGGGCGAGGACATCGCCTGGAAGATGACGGGCGTCATGGACGGCTTGTACTACGGCTACATGGCCACGAAGAACACCAAGTACGTGGATATGCTGGTGGACTGGGCGGACCACTTGATCAAGCGGGCCGTGAAGGAGCCCGACGGCTACTTCGGCTGGCCATCCTTCGCGGCAGCCGGCACCGACGTGGACAACCTGGATAAGACCTTCGACGCCGACAGCATGCTCAGCGACGCGATGGTGTTCCGCCCGATCGTCCTGATGGCCGGCGAGATGATCAAGAACCCTGCGCTGAAGGAGAAGTACGGCGCGAAAGGCGTGAGCTACCTCAAGTTCGCCGAGCAGCTCTACGAGAAATGGGCGAAGCGCGGCGGCTGGCGGGAGACCAAGGATGGCGGGATGATCTCCGTAGTCCTGCCCTACGGCCTGGACCCGACCCGCACGAAGTGGATCGGTTTCGACACGCGGAACGACCCCGGGCACGGATTCTCGCACCCTAACAACAAGGCCAACGAGGTCGCCATGTGGATGCTCGCCATGTGGGACGTCACGGGCAAGCCGGAATACAAGGAACACGCGGAGAAATGGTTCAAGCTCATGAAGAGCCGGATGCCGGTTAAGGCCGACGGCACCTACGAGATTTGGAACTACCATCAGCCGGCCGGCCCGTGGGATTACAAGCCGGACGGCAGCACCAAGCACTGGGTGGGCGTCCATCCCAACGGCGGGTATTACCAGATTGACACCACCGCCATCGTCGCCGCCTATGAGCATGGCCTGGTCTTCGACAAGGCCGACATCGCGCGCCTGATCGCCACCTCCAAGAAAACGAATCGGCGGTGGTCCGCGCTGGCTCCGTATGATGTCGAGATTCAGAAAGAATTCGAGGCAAGCGCGAACCCGGATAACTGGGGCGGGCTGGGCCTGTCGCACTATCTCATGCTCCAGGCGAAGTTGGCCGGCAAGTAGGGCTTTGCCGCGGGATTCGGCGCAGGGATCGTTTCCTGGCGGGCGGCCATTGAAGAACGGGAGAGGAAAGCGTGAAGAAGATGATGATCGGGCTGTGCTCCGCCGGTATTGTGCTCGCGGCGTCTCTCTGCCAGGCGCAGACGGCGTTGAACCCGGCCATGACCCTCGTGAAGATGGACGAGGCAAAGCAAAAGGAGTGGTTCACCCTCTGGGACAAGGAGATCTCCGGCGAATCCAAGGGCTACCGCACGTGCGACCGTGAGATGGGCGAAGGCATCGCCTGGGGAATGACTCCCATCATGGACGGCTACTACTACGGCTACATGGCCACCCATGACACCAAGTACGTGGACATGATGGTGGACTGGGCGGACTCGCTCATCAAGCGCGCCGTGAAAGAGCCCGACGGCTTCGTCGGCTGGCCCTCGAAGGGAGCGGCCGGCAGTTGGGTGGACAACCTGGACGACTGGAACGCCGACAGCATGCTCAGCGAGGCCATGGTGTTCCGCCCGATCGTGCTGCTGGCCGGGGAGATGATCAAGAACCCCGCGCTGAAGGAGAAGTACCGCGCGAAAGGCGAAAGCTATCTCAAGCTCGCCGAGCAGCTCTATGAGAAGTGGGTGAAGCGCGGCGGCTGGCGCGAGACCGGCGAGGGTGGATTGATCTCCGTGGTCATGCCGTACGGGATGGACCCGACCAACCAGAAATGGATCGGCTTCGACACGAGGAACGCTCCCGGTCACGGCGCCTCGCACCCGGATAACAAGGCGAACGAGGTCGCCCGCTGGATGCTAGCGATGTGGGATGTGACGGGCAAGCCGGAATACAAGGACCACGCGGAGCGATGGTTCAAGGTGCAGAAGAGCCGGATGAAGCTCAAGAGCGACGGCACCTACGAGATCTGGAACTACTGGCAGCCGGCCGGCCCGTGGGATTACAAGCCCGACGGCAGCCCCAAGCACTGGATCGGCGTCCATCCCAACGGCGGGTATTACTGGGGCGACACGCGCGCCATCGTCGCCGCCTACGAGCATGGCGTGGTCTTCGACAAGGCCGACATCGCGCGCCTGGTCGCCACCGCCAAGACCAGTTGGATGGACGGCAGCCCCGGCAGCGCGATGACCGGAATGGCGGTCTCGGTCCAGCCGGCCGGCGACAAGGCGAAAGCGATTAACGCCTGCTTCCCGAACTCGATGACCTCGTTGCCGCTCTCCGCCGGCCCCGGCGCCTTTAGCGCCATGGTGCTCGGCGTAGATTGGGACGATAAAGCGAAACAGGGCAAGATCGTCGTCATGACCGGGGCCGCGCAGACGCAGGCGGCCCGGGTGACGCTCGCCACCGACAAGGACACCAAGGTCCAGCTCCTGCGGATGTGGCACGGGCTGGTCCCCTATGATGTCGAGATTCAGAAGAACTATGAGACAACCGAGGAGCCGAATAGCTGGGCCGGGCTCAGCGAGACGCCGCACTATCTCATGCTCCAGGCGGAGCTGGCGGCGAAGTAGAGCTTTTACCCAGGAGAAGAAAACGTGAAGAAGATGATTGCGCTGTGCGCCGCCGGGCTTGTGCTGGCGGCGGCTGTCTGCCAGGCTCAAACTGCGCCCCCGGCCATGACGCTCACGAAGATGGACGAGGCGAAGCAAAAGGAGTGGCTCGCGCGCTGGGACAAGAATATCTCCGGCGAAGCCAGAGGCTACCGCACGTGCGACCGCGCCATGGGCGAGGACATCGCCTGGGGAATGACGCCCGTCATGGAGGGTTTCTACTACGGCTACATGGCCACCCATAACACCAAGTACGTGGATCTGATGGTGGACTGGGCGGACTCCCTCATCAAGCGCGCCATCAAGGAGCCGGACGGCTACCTCGGCTGGCCCGGGGTTGGCGCGTCCGGCACGTGGGTGGACCACATGGACGACTACAACGCCGACAGCATGCTCAGCGACGCGATGGTGTTCCGCCCGATCGTCCTGATGGCCGGCGAGATGATCAAAAACCCCGCGCTGAAGGAGAAGTACGGCGCGAAGGGCGAGAGCTACCTCAAGCTCGCCGAGCAGCTTTACGAGAAGTGGGCGAAGCGCGGCGGCTGGCGCGAGACCAAGGACGGCGGGCTGATGTCCGTGGTCATGCCGTATGGGCTGGACCCGGCCAACAAAAAGTGGATTGATTTCGACACCCGGAACAACCCCGGGCACGGCGCCTCGCACCCGAACAACAAGGCGAACGAGGTCGCTCGCTGGATGCTCGCGATGTGGGACGTGACCGGCAAGCCGGAATACAAGGAGCACGCCGAGAGATGGTTCAAGGTGATGAAGAGCCGGATGACGCCCAAGGGCGACGGCACCTACGAGATCTGGAACTACAACCAGCCGGCCGGGCCGTGGGATTACAAGGCCGACGGCAGCCCCAAGCACGGGGTGTTCATCCATCCCAACAGCGGCTATTACCAGCTTGACACGCTCGGCATCGTCGCCGCCTACGAGCATGGCCTGGTCTTCGACAAGGCGGACATCGCCCGCCTGATCGCCACCGCCAAGACCGCCTGGGCGGGAGTCAGCCCCGGCGCTCCGGCGGCCGGAATGGAGATCTCGATCCAGCCTTCCAGCGGCACGGCGAAAGAGGTTTACGCCTGCTTCCCGAACTCGAAGACGCCGGAGCCGATTTCCGCGGGACCTGGCGCCTTGAATGGCAAGGTGGTCAGCGCGCAGTGGGACGCGAAAGCGAGCAAGGGCAAGATTGTTGTCCAACCGAAGGACGCGCAGGCGGCCCAGGTGACGCTCGCCACCGACAAGGACACGAAAGTCCAAACTCTGCGGATGTGGGCCTCGCTGGCGCCCTATGACGTCGAGATTCAGAAATACTTCGAGGCGACCCAGGACCCGGACGGCTGGGGCGAGCTGACTAGCGTGGCGTATTATCTCATGCTCCAGTCGGAGTTGGGCGGCAAGCAGGGTTTGCGGTAGAATGAAACGAAGGCGCGGCGGCACGACCGGCTGCGCGAAATCAGCCGGCCGTGCGTCGCGGGAATGCCCCGAGAGGCCGCATGAGCAAGTCCCTGACGTCCAAGGAACGCGTCCGCCTGGCACTGGCCTGCCGTGAGGCCGACCGTGTGCCGATTGACTACGTCAGCAACCCCGGCATAGACCGCCGGCTCAAGACGCACTTCGGCCTGAAGGCGGACGACGATGAAGGGCTTCGGCGCGCGCTGGGAGTGGACTTCCGGCACGTCGGCGCCGCCTATGCCGGCCCTCGGCTCCATGCGGAATTGCCCGGACGGCGCGTTGATCCGGTCTGGGGAATTCACACCCGCTGCATCGAGCACGACAGCGGCAGCTACTGGGACTACTGCGATTTCCCGCTGAAAACCGCCGACGAGGAAGCCGTCGCCGCGTGGCCGCTGCCGACGGCGGACGACTACGATTACAGCACGATCCCGGCCCAGTGTAAGACGTACCGAGAGTACGGGCTCAACGGCGCGGGCGGCTTCGGCGACATCATCAACGGCAACGGGTTCCTGCGCGGCATGGAGCAGACGCTGATTGACCTCGTCACCGATGACCCGGCCGGGCTGCTGCTGGCGGACCGCCGGATGAAGCTGCAGGTCGAGGTCACCGCGCGAATCCTGGAGAAGGCCGGCGGCGCGGTGGACTTCATCTTCCTGGGCGAGGACCTTGGCACGCAGATCGCCCCGATCATCAGCCTGACCACCTTCCGCAAGCACATCCGCCCGCGGTTCCAGCCGTTCTGCGACCTCGCCCGGGCTTACAACGTCCCCATCATGATGCACACGTGCGGGTCGAGCAGTTGGGCTTACGAGGACTTCATCGCCATGGGCATCCGCGCCGTGGACACCCTGCAGCCGGAGGCGAAGGACATGGCGCCGGCCTATCTCAAGAAGCGGTTCGGCGGACGTCTGGCCTTTCATGGCTGCATTTCCACCGCCGGCCCGCTCGCGTTCGGGACGGTGGACGACGTCGTGCGGAACTGCCGCGAGACGCTTGACATCATGATGCCCGGCGGCGGATACTGTTTTGCACCGACACATGCGATCCAGGACAACACTCCGCTGGAGAATGTCCTGGCCATGTACGAGACGGCGAAGCGCTGGGGGCGGTACGCCTGATCGGCGAGAGTGAACCGAGGGACTTGGGGCCGCGCGTGCGTTCAGCGTGGGGCTGACGATGCGCGCCGGAAAGGGGGCGTGGGTCATGAAGCGTTCAATCCCGGCCGCTGCTTTCGTGGTCGTCGCGGCGCTCGCGGGCGCCGTGCAGGCACAGACTTTTTCCTATGGCGACTACGCCGACGCGCTCAAGACGTACGTGAACGATAACGGTATGGTGAACTATGCAGAACTCAAGTCCCACAGCGAAAAGCTCGATTCGTTCGTAAGCTCGCTCGCCGGGCTGAACCGCGCGACTTACGACGGCTGGACGGAGCCGGCGAAGATCGCCTTCTGGCTCAACGCGTACAACGCGTGCACGCTGCAGGCGATCATCACCCACTACCCGATCCAGTCCTCGTTCCTGACCAGCCTGCGCTACCCCAAGAACAGCATCCGCCAGATCAGCGGAGCCTGGGACGGGCTGCAGTTCTCGGTGATGGGCCAGCCGATGACGCTGGATGGGATCGAGCACGGAGTGCTGCGCAAGGAGTTCCACGAGCCGCGCATCCACATGGCGCTCGTCTGCGCAGCCATGGGCTGCCCGCCGCTGCGCAACGAGCCGTACGCGGGCGACCGGCTCGGCGACCAGTTGGACGACCAGGCCAGGCGCTTCCTGTCCAACCCGCTGAAGTTCCGCGTCGCCGCGGACGGCGGCACGGTTTACCTCTCTTCGATCTTCAAGTGGTTCGGCGAGGACTTCGTGGCCAGGTACGGAGTGGACCAGGGCTACGGCGATCATTCCGCCGCGCAGCGGGCGGTGCTCCACTTCATCAGCGGATATCTGGGCAAAGAGGACGCGGCGCGCGTGTCCTCGGGGAACTATTCGATTTCCTACCTCGACTACGACTGGTCCCTGAACGAACAGAAATGATACCGCGAGGGTGACATGCCCGAGAGCAAGGGTGGCACGAGCGCCTGGTGGCGGGTGGCCGTCGTGGTCGTGGTGGTCGCCGGCCTGGTGGCGGCGGGTAAGTTCCTGCCGCTGAAGGAGTATCTCCTCGCCCTGCTGGCGTGGACGCAGAGCCTGGGATTCTGGGGGCCGGTGGTCGTCGTGCTCTTCTACATCGTCGCGTGCCTCCTGTTCCTGCCCGGGTCCATCCTGACGATCGGCGCCGGGTTCCTCTTCAAGCTCGCCCTCGGCACGGTGACCGTCTCCATTGGCGCCACGCTCGGCGCGTGCGCGGCGTTCTGGGTCGGGCGCACGGTGGCGCGCGGGTGGGTGGCGAAGAAGATCGGCGGCAACGCGAAGTTCGCCGCAATTGATGAAGCGGTCGGGCGCGAGGGCTTCAAGATCGTCCTGCTGACGCGCCTCAGCCCGGTCTTCCCGTTCAACCTGCTCAACTACGCCTTCGGCTTGACGCGCGTGCGGTTCCGCAGCTACGCGCTGGCCTCGTGGATCGGCATGCTGCCGGGGACGGTCGTGTACGTGTACATCGGTTCGGCGGCGCGCAGCCTGGCCGACGCGGCGGTCGGAGGCGGACCGCAGTCGGCAGCGCAGCGGATTTTGTTCTGGGGCGGACTGGTCATCGCCGTGGCGGTCGGCGTTCTCATCGTGCGCATCGCGCGCAAGGCGCTGCGGCAGGCGGCGGGCGGCAAGCCGGCCGCCGTTGAGGAAGGGAAAGACGGCCATGGATGAACCCGTTGCGGTGCTGCCGCGGGACGCGCATAACGAGGCGCTCGTCGCCAACGTGCATCCGCCGGCCTGGGCCAATCCCGCGCCCGCGCCGCGCTATAACCTCGTGGTGCTCGGGGCGGGCACGGCCGGGCTGGTCACCGCGCTCGGCGCCGCCGGGCTGGGGGCGAAGGTGGCGCTCGTCGAACGTCATCTCCTCGGCGGCGACTGCCTGAATGTTGGCTGCGTGCCCTCCAAATGCCTGATCCGTTCCTCGCGCGCCGTCGCCGGTCTCCGCGACGCGGAGGCCTATGGAGTTCGAGACGGCCGGCCGCAGGCGGACTTTGCGGCGGTGATGGAGCGCATGCGTCGGCTGCGAAGCCGGATCAGCCTTCACGATTCCGCCGAACGGGTGCGCAGCCTCGGCGTGGACCTGTTCTTCGGGCAGGGGCGCTTCGTCTCGGCGGATGCCGTGGAGGTGGAAGGCCGGACACTGCGCTTCCGCAAGGCGGTCATCGCCACCGGCGCGCGTGCGGTGCATCCGCCGGTGCCGGGATTAGTGGAGGCCGGGTTCCTCACCAACGAGAACGTCTTTTCGCTCACGGAGCGCCCGGCGCGGCTGGCGGTGTTCGGCGCGGGCCCGCTCGGCTGCGAGCTGGCGCAGGCGTTCCAACGACTCGGGTCGGAGGTGACGATCATCGAGCGGCACGGCCAGTTCCTGGCGCGTGAAGACCCCGACGCGGCGCGGATCCTCGCCGAGTCCTTCCGCCGCGATGGAATCCGCATGCTCCTCAACACCGAGGTCCAGCGCGTCGAGCGGTCGGCGGCGGGAAAAGTGCTCCATACCGTGACCGAGGGCCGGCCGCAGGACATCGCGGTTGACGAAATTCTCGTCGGCGCGGGCCGCGCGCCGAACGTGGAGGACCTGGGCCTGGAGCGCGTCGGCGTGCGCTTCGACAGCCGCGCCGGGGTGGCCGTCAACGACCGCCTGCAGACGGCCAACGCGCGGATCTACGCCGCCGGCGACGTCTGCCTCAGCCACAAGTTCACGCACACGGCCGACGCCAGCGCGCGCATCGTCATCCAGAACGCCCTCTTCTGGGGCCGCAAGCGGTTGAGCGCGCTGACGGTTCCGTGGTGCACCTACACCGATCCGGAAATCGCGCACGTGGGCCTGTACGAGCGCGATGCGAAGGAGCAGGGGATCGCGGTCGCCACCTTCAGCGTTCCTCTCGACGACGTGGACCGGGCGGTCCTCGACGGAGAGACGGAAGGGTTCGTGAAGATCCAGGTGCGGGAGGGAACGGACCGGATTCTCGGTGCGACGATCGTCGCCCCGCACGCCGGCGAGATGATCAGCGAGATCAGCGTGGCGATGGCCGGCGGGCTGGGCCTGCGGGCCATCGGCGGCGTGATCCATCCCTATCCGACCCAGGCCGAAGGGATCAAGCGCGCGGCCGATGCGTGCAGCCGCGCGCGGTTGACGCCGTTCTGGAAGGGCCTCTTCGCGAAGCTCATGGCGTGGCAACGGTGAGTTCGAGAGAGTCGGAGGAGCCTCAGCCGTCCTCCGGACCGACCTCGACGCCCTCGGGCAGTGCATTGCCCGCGGCGGCGGCGATCTTGGGGCTGACCCACACGACGCTGCTCCATCCGCCGTGCGCCTTGAGGAATTTCGGGGAATGCAGGTACGAGGGCGCGGCGCCGGCCAGGCCGGCGGTCTGCTTGCCGCCGAGGGCATAGTGCAGGTCGCGCCAGGTCCGGCCGTCCGGCGCGCGTCCGCCGTAGCCGCTGTTCATGATGCCGATTCCGGGCCGGGGCAGCTCGGTCTTGAACATGATCATCCGGAAGCAGCCGCAGCCGGTGTGGGGAAATCCTTCGAGGGAGTGCAGGCGGATGCGCGTGGTGCGCCCGCGGCTGAGCTGCGCGGCGGCGGCGTTGAGTCCTTCCCACTCGCCGTGGACCAGGTCCAGGCAGCGCCCTTTTTCAACGACGCGGAACGAGTTGATCTCGCGGTGCAGCGCGCTGTGGTGGATGTTCGTCACGTCGTCAAAGCCGTAGAGCGCGCCGGTCTTGATCATCTCGTAAGGCCGCGCGCATTGCGGGGCGCGCTCGGGCGTGAGGCAGCAGACGTGGTCCGGGGCGAAGGGCGAGCAGCCGACGCACTGATAGAAGCGGTCCGCGTTCTCCTCGGTGGCCGCGGCGATCTCGCGGGAACGCTGCGCCTTCTCGGCGCGGACGAGCGGCTCGGCCAGCTTCAGCTCGGCAGGATCGAAGATCACCTCCACCTGGACCCGGTCCAGGCGCGGCCAGGTTCGGCGGATGGTCGCGATCAGCGTATCGCCGATCTGGACGGGCGCGAGATCGGTCCCCTCGGCAAGGTCAATGGCGAACGAGTCGCCGTCGAGCCTGGCCTTGACGCCGCGGATCATGGAGAGCGCGCCGAGCATCATGGATTCGATGTAGCGCCGGTCGAAGGCGTCCATCGGCTCCGCCTGGATCGTCACCACGATCCCGACGTTGCCGTTGGGCTTGCCGCGCACGCGCACACCGGTGGATTTCACGCGGCCCTTGCGGACCACGCAGAAACTCTCCGGCGTTCCGCCCCAGGTGAGATGGGGCCGGAACTCCTGTTTCTGGTTTTCCGGGTCGCAGTAGTCCGGCAGGGGCGGGAGTTCGGGCATCGGGAGCAGCTTGCGGATGTTCGGAAATACGGTGACCGCCTCGGCGATTTCCTCCGGGTCGTCCGAGCGGACGGACCGTCCGAGCGGGAAAGGATAGGCCGCCGGGACGATCGCGGGAATGCCCATCTTCATCGCCGCGAGCGAGAGCGTCAATTCGAGGTCGCTCATCGCGCCGTGCGCGACGATGAGGCCCGGGGTGAATTCCTCCACGAAGTGCGAGAGCGCGTGCACGTCGCCGAAGGGGATGCGGCCGTACACGAAGCCGTATCGCGCGAGCATGCTCAGCAGGGCGTAGATGCCGGTCGGCGCCGGCCGGCCGCTGAAGAATTTGAATTGCCAGCGGCGGTTGATCGCCGTCTCCATCGCCGTGCGGTCCATCGCGCCCATCAGGGCGATCCACCCGTTGCAGCGCTTCGAGTTGAAGCAGGTGTGGATGAACGGCATGTCGGCCAGGAAGTGGTCGGCGATGTCGGCTTGGTTGCACTCGTATAGTTCGAGCAGCGCCAGGGCGTATTCCAGGACGCTGACGGGATCGGAGCGCAGGCGCGACCGGACATCCGCGCGGACGGATTCCGGCGACGGCATCTCGGCGTAGACGGCGCGCGTGAGCGGGAAGGGATAAATGTCCGAAGGCAGCGGGCGATATTCCATGCCGTCGGTCAGGCGGAGGAGTTCGTCGAGCCCGCGCTCCAGGATGCCTTGCGCCGCCGCGGGCAGGTGCGTGCCGGCGGAATGGGTGTGGGAACTCTTCTCGCGGGCCGGTCCGTGTCCGTCCATGAATTGCATCTCCTGATAGGCAGCGACAGAGGTATGCGCAACGGTCGCGCGTCCGATATCCATTTTGACGGCAAAGGCCGGCCGCGTCAAGTTCAGCCCGTGGCTTGACTTCGCCTTGGCCTTCTGGTAATCACAGGCTGACGGCAGCGGATTCAGCCGGAGGTAAGTTCCACCTTCCTCGCAGCGCTCCTGAGAGGGCCAATATGGCAGGTGGATTCCATCGCGGCGGGTCCTGGCGCTCCGCAATCCCGGTCACATTTATGAAAGGCATATCATGCGGCGAAACACCTTCCTCGCAGCGGCGCTGTTGATCGGCGTAATGCTTTCCGGCTGCGCGATGGCGCCGGTCGTGCCGCCGCGCGGCATTCTTTATAACGACCAGAAGGCGCCGCTCTTCGGCGGGAAAGAGATCGGCAGCAAGGAAGGGCGCGCCTCCACCTACACGCTGCTCTTCCTGGTCGGTTGGGGCGACTCCTCCGTCACCGCCGCCGCCCGCGATGCCGGCATCAGCGAAGTCAAGCAGTTGAACTACCAGATGTTCAGCATCCTCGGCCTCTATCAGCGATACACCACCATCGTGCGCGGCGACTGATCGCGCGGATCGGAGAATGGAGATGTCCGTAACGATTCGATGTCTGCTGCTCCTGGCGCTCGGGACAGCGGGATCGTTCCTTGGCGGATGCGCCGCCACCGAACATATCGGGGTGACGCCGGCTAAAGGTTTCATCTTCACGCACTACCGCGCGCCGATGACTTGCCGTCTGGAGGAAGCGCCCGGCGGCGTGCCTTGCGGACCGGACGTGAAGCATGGCGAGACAACGGTGCATGCCTTCATCCTGCCGATAGTGGACACCTTCCACATCCTGAGCGCCGGCTGGGGCGATGCGGCCCTCGACAGCGCCGCGCGCGACGCCGGCATCGAGACGGTCTACTACGCCGACTATGAGCTGCTCGAAATCCTCGGAATCTACAAGTCCGCGACTGTGCACGTCTACGGCAAATGACCCGCCGAAAATTCTTTGACACCGGCGCTCCCGTGGCATACTCTTTTATTAGAAAGGCAACTGTCCGTGGGAGGACAGGGAAATGAGAAACTCAGGATTGACGCGGGTTTTCTGAAAGGAGAACCCCCATGATTACTCAATTTCGTACCATAGCCGTAGCACTGATCGTCGCCGCAACCGCATGGGCTCAACCGATGACATCGCCGCCGGTCGCATTGGACCCCGGCCAGAAGCCCGCAATGGAGGGCAAATGTGAGGCGGGAAGCTGCCGCGGCGATATGATGGGCGCAAACTTTTTCTGCCCCGAACTGGTGATGCGCTATCAGAAGGATCTCGGCCTGACGCCCGACCAGCAGAAAACCATCAAGTCGGAGATGGTGAAGTTCGCAGAGCACAAGACGGAACTGCGGTGGGACCAGAGCATTCAGAAGGGCATGCTTGCGGATCTCCTGAAGGAGGCCAAGCCCGACGAGAAAGCCATCCTCGCGCAAACAGAGAAGGTGCTGAAGATCGAGAACGATCTCAAGCTCTCGACTCTGGGGATGCTCATCGGGATCAAGAACGCCCTCACGCCGGAGCAGCAGACGAAGATGTCCGAGCTGCAGAAACACCTCGAGCATCATCACCCGTGGCGCGGACACATGATGCAGCATGCATGGGGCGGACGCATGATGGGGCATGGCCCCATGGGTTTCCCCGGCGGACCGCCTCCGGCTAATCCTCCGGCTAATCCGCAGTAACTTCACAAAGGACCGGCAAGGTTTCTGAGCCTTGTCGGCCCTTCCCTTAAAAACTCCCGCCACTTATCCCGCATCGTCGCTTGCCTCTATACTTGCATTCACTTTTCTGGTAATATCGCACGAATTCCTATTGGGAAAGTGAGGCGCCCATCCGGGAACATTGGGGACTGAGCAACTGCGTACGGTATCAACGACCGCACAAACCTTGATCGTCACTCCAAGCGCATGCAGGCATCGAGCGAGGTTGGTTACGGCACGTGAACAAGCTGGCTTCAGGGGCAGACACATTGCGATACGTGAGGTTCGCCGGCCGGCCGGCTGCCACGGCTCCCCGGCACGCCGAGCGGTCCAATGCCCCTTTGCCGCAGGCCCTCCCTGTTGCTGCGAACTCTTCTGAACCGCCCGGCGCATTCGCCTCGTGGGTTTTCGAGCGCGCCGGCCTGGCCGTCGAGGGGTATCGCGGCGAACCCCTGCGGCGACGGCTCTCCGCCTGCCTGCGGGCGTTGCACGCCCATACCGAGGCGCAAGCCCGGCGGATTCTGGAAGAGCGGCCCGAGTTGCTGCCCGTCGCCGTCAGCGCGCTGCTGATCGGCACAACGGAATTCTTTCGCGATGCCCCGGTGTACGAAACGTTGCGGACCGAAGCGCTGCCGAAGCTGGCGCGCCGCAGCCGGCCGTTACGGGTCTGGAGCGCGGCCTGTTCCAGCGGCGCGGAGCTGTACAGCCTTGCGATTCTGCTGGCGGAGGCCGGCCTGCTGGAGGGCAGTTTCCTCCTGGGCAGCGACTGCCGCCACGATGCGATTGAAGAGGCAGCGGCGGCTCTATACAATTCCCACGACCTGGGGAAGGTCGCCGCGCCGGTCCGCCGCAAATACTTTGAGGCGGCCGGCGGCGCATGGCGGCCGGTCGAGCCGCTCCGCCGTCGCGCCCACTGGAAAGTCGCGGACCTGGGCCGGCGCATCGAGCAAGGCCCTTGGGACGTGATCCTGTGGAGAAACATGGGCATCTACCTGAAAGCCGACGCGGCCGCGGCGGTGTGGCAGGGGCTGATTTCGGTCCTCGCGCCCGGAGGCGTGCTGGTGGCGGGAAGAGCCGAGCGGCCGCCGGCGGAATTGCCTTTGACCTATGTCGGAAGGTGCATTTACCGCGCTTGCCCCTGCCACGGCGGCCGCACCTCCGGTCCTCGATCGCGGCCGGCCAACCGGAGGAGCCTGATGGTCCTGGAGGACTCGAAATGAAACTCGGAGCGAAGCTCACCGTCGCGTTCGTCCTGGGGCTGCTGATCATCGGCGCCGTGGGAATCCAATCCTACCGGGCCATCCAACGGCTGACCGAGACGAACCTCTGGGTGGTCCAAACCCACGAAGTGCTGGAGAACCTCGAGCGCGTCCAATCGGCGCTCAAGGATGCCGAAACGGGCCAGCGGGGCTTCGTCCTGACCGGCGACGAGCGCTACCTGGAGCCGTTCAACGCGGCTACCGGAGAGATACAGAAGGACATCGCCTCGGTGAGGTCCCTGACCCAGGATAATCCTGAACAACAGGAGCGCCTCGATCAACTTCAGAAGCTCTCCAGCGACAAGCTCGACGAGTTGCGGGAGACCATCAAGCTTCGCAGGGAAGGCGGCATGGAGGCGGCGTTGCCGGTCATTCGCACCGACCGCGGCAAGGCCATCATGGACGATTTTCGGACACTCGTGGCCCGGATGGAGCAGCGCGAGGGCGACTTGTTGGAAACGCGGAATCGCGCCGCCGGCGAAGTCGCCCGGCAAAGCACGCTGATGCTGGGTTTCGGCGTGCTGCTGTCGCTGGCGATTCTGGGGATTTCCGCGGTCATCGTCATCCGCACAATGCGGCTGGCGGGGCGCAGCATGCGTCTCGGAGGCGCCGGCAGGAAATGGCCCGGAATCGCTGTCCGATACGCGTTCGCGGTGGCGGTCGTTGCGCTGGCCACGTGGCTGAAATCCTGGTTGGAGCGGAATGTCGGGCCGATGCCCATCTTCGTCACGTTCTATCCGGCGGTTCTCCTCGTGGCGAGCGTCGCCGGCGGCGGGCCGGGAATAGCGGCTACGGTCCTTTCGGCGCTGGCGGCCGATTACTGGTTCATCGAGCCGACAGGGCAGTTCGGCATCGCGAATGCGAATGACGCCATGGCGTTAGGCATTTACTCCGGCTCGAGCATCTTCCTGAGCATTCTGGCCGAGCGTCTGCGCCGCGCCCGCGGGGCCGAGGCCGTCAGCGCCGCGCAGGAGCAGGAACTGGCCCTGCTGAACATGGGCAATCTCATGTCCCTGGACCTGGACCACCGCATCGTCCGCTGGAGCGAAGGCAACCGCCGGCTCTATGGCTTCGACGCCGATGAGGCCCAGGGCAAACTCACCTACGAATTGCTCCAGACGCATTTCGACCGGCCCCTGGAGCAGATTCACGGCGAGCTGCTGGGAAACGGGCAATGGGAAGGTGAAGCGACCCGGCGCAGCAAGGACGGAACTCAAATGTCCCTGGCGCTCCTCTGGGCGCTGCGCCGCGACGAGCGCGGCAAGCCCCTGGCCATCCTGGAGGTCAGCACCGACATCACCCGGCAGAAGACCGCCGAGGAATCGCTCCGGCAGCAGACGGAGGAACTGGCCCAGCAGAACGAGGAGCTGACGCGGCAAACGGAAGAGCTGGCGCAGCAGTCCGAGGAGTTAACGCAGCAGAACGAGGAACTGGCGACCCAGTCGGGGGAAATCCAGGCGCTGAATACGGAACTGGGCCACCGCGAGAACATGCTCCAGGCGCTGCTGGCTTCCGCCCGCTTGCCGCTGGGCGAGCAGGACGCGCTGGAAAAAATCTGCCAGGCGGCCCTGGAGATGTTCGGTCTCGGCGCCGACGGCGCTGTCATCTGTGAACGGCGAGGCGAGGAACTGCATATCCTCGCTCACGCGGGATTCGACGGCGCGGAGGTTCCTCGTTCCTGGCCGATGAAGGCATCGTTCACCGAGCTGGTGCTCCAGCACGACCGCACCGCATCCCTGGAAGATATTGCGCTCAGGCCGGACTTGAAAATGCTGCCGGTCGCCGGCCACCCGCCATTCGGCGCCGTGCTGGCCTCGCCGCTGCAGTTGAAGGACATGCCCGTCGGCGCCGTCACCATTTACAGCAACACAACGCAGGAGTGGACCACGGAACAGTTCCACCTGATCGAGTGGCTCGCCGCGCAATGCTCGCACGCATTGGACGCGCTGCGGCTTCAGGCGGAAGTCCGGGAGGGCCAGCGGCAGAATGAGTTCCTGGCGGGCATTCTCGAACGATCGTCTCAGCCTTTCGTCGTGGGATACCCGGACGGGCGGTTGGGACTCGCCAACGACGCCTTCGCGCAGCTCACCGGCTATAGCCGCGAGGAACTGCAATCCGTTGACTGGGCCAGGACGCTGACTCCGCCGGAATGGCTGGAGATCGAACTGCCGAAGCTGGAGGACCAAATCCGCACCGGCCGGCCGATCAATTATGAGAAGGAGTACGTCCGGAAGGACGGCACGCGGGTACCCATCGAGCTGCTCGTCCACCTGGTGAAGGATGCGGAGGGCAAGCCGCTCTACTACTATTCCTTCCTCGCTGATATCACTGAGCGCAAGCGGGCCGAAGGCCTCACGGAGGCGCGGCTGCGGATGATGGTTGCATCCAACGACCCGGCGCTCTCCCTCGACGAGACGCTTCGGATGCTGCTCGACGAGATCGAAGCCCGGACCGGCAGCGTCATCGGCTTCTACCACTACATGGAACCCGATCAGGAAACGCTCTCGCTCCAGACCTGGTCCACGAACACCCTGCGGAACATGTGCATGGCCGAGGGCAAGGGGCGGCATTACCCGGTCTCCGACGCGGGCGTCTGGGTGGAGTGCGTCCGCCGGCGGCGCACGGTCATTCACAATGACTACGCCTCATTGCCGGACCGCAAAGGACTGCCCGCCGGGCATGCGCCGGTCATCCGGGAAATGGTCGTTCCGATCATGCGCGGCGGCCGTATCGTGGCGATTATCGGCGTGGGCAACAAGCCGACCAACTATGACCCCACCGACGCGGATACGGTTTCGCACCTTGGCGACTTCTCCTGGGAAATCGTCGAGCGCAAGCGGGCCGAGGAGGCGCTGCGGCAAAGAGAGCAGCTCTTGCAGAACGTGATAGATGGCAGCACGTCCCCCATCTTCCTCAAGGACCTTGACGGGAAGTTCATCACCATCAACGCGTCGTTGGAGAGAATGCTTGGAATATCTCGGGACAAACTGAAAGGCAAGACGGACTATGACATTGCCCCCAAGGAAGTCGCCGACTACTGGCGGACACACGACAAACAGGTGATGGCGACTGGCAAGGCCATCCAGATTGAGGAAGTGGCTGATCTCCCGGACGGTCACCACATCTTCCTGGCGAACAAGTTCCCGTTGGTGAATGCGGATGGCCACACATACGGCGTTGGGTCCATCTCTCATGACATCACCGAGCGCAAACGGGGCGAGGAGGCGCTGCAACTGTCCGAGGAGAAATTTGCCAAAGCCTTCGCCGGCAATCCGGCCGGCGTTGCGCTGACGCGCCTCGACGACGGCCTGTTCCTGGACGTGAACGATGCATGGGCGGCGATGAACGGCTACAGCCGGGAAGAGGCCATTGGACATTTCGCCAGGAAAATGCACATCTGGCCGACGGACGATGCCGCGGCTCATTTCGTTCAAACGTTGCGCGAGAAAGGCGCCGTGCGCGGTTGGGAGCAGCAGTTCCATAAAAAGTCCGGCGAGGTTTTCGTCGCGGAGTTCTCCGCGCAGCTCCTGACCCTGGGAGCCGAGAAGGTTATCCTTACGATTATGGTGGACATCACCGCGCGCAGGCAGGCCGAAGAGGCACTGCGGCAGAGCGAGGCGCGGTTCCGAACGCTCTTCGACACCATGAGCGAGGGCTTCTCCATCAACGAGATCATCTGCGACGACAGGGGAAAGCCCTGCGACCTGCGCTACCTGGCGGTCAATCCGGCTTTCGAACGTCACACCGGCCTGAAAGCGGCGGATATTGCCGGCCGGACCTGCCTCGAATTGTTCCCACAGGCCGAGCCCGAATGGTTCGAGCGGTACGGGAAAGTGGCCCTGACCGGGGAACCGGCGCATTTCGAATCCGCCTTCGGCCCTCTCGGGCGGTGGTTTGAGGTCAGTTCTTATCAGACCGAACCGGGCCGTTTCGCCGTGGTGTTCTTCGATATCAGCGAGCGCAAGCGGGCCGAGGAGGCGTTGCGCGAGCTGAACCTGTCGCTCGAACGGCGCGTGACCGAGCGCACGGCGGAGGTGCAGCAGCAGGCCGACCAGCTCCGCGCGCTGGCCGTGGATCTCTCCCAGGCCGAGCAGCGCGAGCGCAAGCGCCTGGCGGGCATTCTGCACGACCACATCCAGCAGTTGCTCGTGGCGGCGCAGTTGCAGTTGAGCCTGATCGAACGCGCGGACCCCACCACCGTTCGGTCCACCGCGCAAGGCATCAACTCCATCATCGCCGAGGCCATTACCGCATCGCGCTCGCTCACGGTGGAGCTCAGCCCGCCCATCCTCCACCAGTCGGGCCTGACGGCGGCCCTGACGTGGCTGGCCGCCCGCGAGGAGGAAACGCACCTTTTCAAGGTCCATGTCCGGGCCAACAGCGATGCCGAACCGGCCGATCCGGACGTGCGCGCGCTACTCTTCAGCTCGGTGCAGGAACTGCTCCTGAACGCCGTCAAGCACTCCGGCGTGCGCGAGGCGCAGTTGATCATGCGCCGCTCAAAGGAGAACTGGACGCAGATCATCGTCGAGGACAAGGGCAAGGGCTTCGATCCGTCCGCGATCGCCGCCCACCGCGGCGGAGGCTTCGGACTCTTCAGCATCCAGCAGCGCCTGGCTTATCTGGGCGGACGCATGGAAGTGGACAGCGCGCCCGGGCGCGGGGCGCGGTTCGTCCTGATGATCCCCATCGGACAGGCCGCAGCGAAGGAAGCCGCCTCCGCCGCTCCGACGGCGCCGCCGGCGGCGATGGCCCCCGTCCACACGAAGGGACGCAGAATAAGCGTGCTGCTGGTGGACGACCACAGGATCATGCGCCAGGGCCTCACCAGCCTTCTGGAATTCGAGGAGGACATCGAGGTGGTGGCCGAGGCCGAAAACGGCCGGCAGGCCGTGGAACTCGCCCACCAGTACGTGCCCGACGTGATTATCATGGACGTGAACATGCCGGTGATGAATGGCATCGAAGCCACGCGCATTCTGAGCAAGGAACTGCCCGAGGTCAAGGTCATTGCCCTCTCGATGCACCAGGAGAGAGACACCGCCGAGGCCATGCGCCAGGCCGGCGCGGTGGCCTACCTGACCAAGGGCGGTCCGTCCGAGGACCTGGTTGCCGCCATCCGCGCATGCAGCGGGTCGCGGACGACGGAGTCGTGAGCTTGTGGTGGCGCCGTCAGGCGCTGCTCCGTATGCCCTGGCGGGCACAGTGCGAGCGACAGCTTGACTATCGCGTAACCGTGTTGTAATCTGAGCCGTCGCTGCGGAAGATTATCGAAGCCAACCATCAGCCGGCCAGCGGAGGCGGGCTGAGCAGCATGCATAAATGAATCGCCCGCTTCGGCCGAATGTCCGAGGCCGGCCGGTAAGCGATCGCGCGCTCCGCATGTGGCTCTGCAAAGCCCCTCAAACCGGGGCCGGTTCAATCCCGTGCATATCCACAAGGCAAGAATTTCATGATGACGCTGTTCAACGAACTGCTGAAGGTGATTGACGCAGAATGGCTTCTGGAGAACACCGAGAAGCTCTGGAAAATCGAGCTTGGCCAGTGCCATCGGCATAACCGCGAAGCCGCCAAGTTCACCGAACGCCTGATGAGCGAATCGGGCCTGAAGCAGGTGGAGCGCATCCGCTTCCCGGCCGACGGCCGAACGTGCTACCAGGACAAGACGACTCCGCTCGCCTGGGACGCCACGATGGGCCGGCTGACGGTGCTCCACTCTCCCATGCCGTTCGAGAACCCCGTGGTCGCGGACTTCCATCGCCACCCGTTCCACCTCGTCCGCGGCTCCGTCAGCACGCCGGCCGGAGGCGTCGTGACCCGGTTGCTCACCGAAGAACAGTTTTCCGGCGGTTGCGAGACGGCCAACGCCATGCTGATCTCCAACCCGGAAACGCGCCCCAGAGGCGATCTCTATGCCAGGGTCTGCGACCTGGGCGGGCTGGGAATCGTGAACGACTGGCTGCAAGGGCGATACGAGACGCCCGACTCCATCATGTGGGTCAACGGCTTCGGGGACGGCCCGCAGTGGCATGTCCTGGCCGACGACCGGCCCATCGTCGGATTCAGCGTCAGCCCGCGCACAGGCGACGCGCTGCGCGCCGCGGCGCGCGCGGGCGAACTCCTGGTGCGCGTCGAGTCCGACGGCCGCCTGTACGAAGATGAAGTGGACCTGGTCACCGCGATTCTGCCGGGCCGCGAGACGCGAGAGGTGTGGACGCTCGCCCACCTCTACGAGCCGATGAGCAACGATAATTCCGTCGGGGTCGTCGCCGGCATAGAGATCGCGCGCGCGCTTCAGAAGATGATCCAGGCGGGGACCATCGCTCCGCCGCGGTTCACGCTCAGGCTGGTCTGCGGCCAGGAGATGTACGGCTTCTCCGCGTACGCGGACCGTCGCGGCGGGCGCTTGCGCGACCAGGTCATCGGCGCGGTCAACCTCGACGCCGTGCCGGTCGCGAAGGATGCCCGTCCGGCCCGCGTGAACGCCGCGCCGCCCGCGCTGGGGTTCTTCGGCAACTATCTCCTCGAGCGGTTGTATGAACAGTACCGGGGCCAGGCATCGCCGGTGCTCGGCAGCTTCGGCGAGTTCGGCACGTATGGCGACGATACGTGCCTTTCGGATCCGACCGTCGGCGTTCCAACGGCCTACGTTACGGACGGGTATAAGTTCTGGCACAACAGCGTGCAGGACATGTCGCTCATTGACAAGAACGTGATCAAGCGCTCCACCGCGTTGATCGGCGCCTGGCTGGCCAAGTTGCTCCTCCTCGATCCGGCCGCGGCCCGCATGGAGATCGCCGCGGCCGGTTCAACCGCCCAGGGCCATCTGCAACGCGAGGCCCGCCAGGTCCTGGAGGAAGCGGCTGCGCAGCCGCCTGGCTCCGAAAGCGAGTTGATGGAGCGCGCCCGCCGGCGGATGGAGTTCCGGCTGGCCCATGAGTCCAGGCAATTCTCCGACTTCAAGCGGGTCGGCGACTGCCCGGAGATCGAGGAGACGCTTTCTCTGCTTCGAAAAGAAAAGGAGCAGGTCTTTCTGGCCCTCGAGAAACAACTGAAGGAGTGGTGGAAATCGCAGAATCCTTCCCAGAGTCCCGCGCCTGAAAATCCCTGGCTCGAATACGCCGCCACGATCGTGCCCTCGCGCGCGACGGTCGGCCTTCCTCACGATTTGCAGCGAGTGCCGAAAGCCGACCGGCGGCCGCTCCCGGACGAGTGCATCTATGGGCCGCTCTCGCGCATCCTTGCGAACATGGACGGGAAGAAGACGCTGAAGGATCTGCTGATCGAGACGGAGTGGGAGACGAAGAGCCGTTTCAATCCTTATCAAGTCAAACGGTACATCAACATCGTCGGCTATCTCGGCGATTGGGGCTATCTCGGTGTGCGCTATGCCTCAGAAATCACGCGCGAGCAGATCGTCCAAGCCTTGCGGCAGGCCGGGCTGAAAAGCGGCGACCTGGTCCTGGCGCACACGGGCATCTCGCACTTCGGCCGGATCCGCGGAGGCGCCGACACGGTCCTCGACGCGTTCCTGGAAGTCCTGGGCGAGAAGGGGACTCTTCTGCTCCCCGCCTTCGATCGGCCTTCCATCTTTTACGAGGGATTCGGGAGCAAGAACCGCCGCTATCGGCCGCATGAGGCGGACCGGACCGACTCGGTGGTCACGGGCCGCCTGGCACAACATTTGATGAAGAGGGCCGGCGTGATCCGCAGCAGGCATTGCAGCCACTCCGTGGTCGGCATCGGACCGCTGGCGGCGCAATGCCTGTCCGAGCATCGGGAGGACGATCCGCCGGCGTGCCGTCGGAGCCCCTTCGGCAAACTCCTCGATCATGGCGGGAAAATGGCCTGGTTCGGCGCCGGCCTGTACTCCACGACCTTCTTCCACTTCCTCGAAACCGAACTGGACGCGCCCTGGCTCAGAAGCGCCCTGTGTTGCGTCAAGGAGGGCGGCCGCGTCCGCACGGTGTTCGTCCCGAAGCATCTTCCGGGCCATCGCGACTTCTACCGCGGGGAAGATTCGAAAATGTACAAGCGGCTCCTCGCCATGGGGCTGGAGATCCGGAAAGCCACGCTCGGCCTGGGAGCGATAAAGGTCATCGAGGCGCGCCCGATGTACGAATTGGGGATGCGAGCGCTGCGCGAGGACCCGAACCTGCTGCTTTGCGACGCCGAAACTTGTTTGTTCTGCAGCGCCTACAGGAAACGCGCCGCTTCCGCGCGGTAGCGGCTCATCTTGTGCGCTGGCATCGGAATAACTTGTATAATGCGCGGTCGTCATTCCGAGCGCAGCGAGGAATCTCATACGCCGCTTGTAGTGGCGCCTCAGGCGCTACTTCGTATGCCCTGACGGGCACACTACGAGCGGCATGACGCGTGCTGAGTTTATGCATGTGATTTTCGACTGACGTTTCATGGAGCGCTCCCATGCGAGAGCCTCGTTTGCCCGGATGCATGAGCAAGTTCTGTCGAGAGACCATCCCGCTGCTGCACGGCGCCATCGCGGGCGGGCGGATTCTCAACTCCGTCAAGGCGATTGTCGAGACGGACCGGTGGAACTCCTTCGACCGGTTCCACGATACGACCCGCACGATCTGCTGGGGATTCGAGCGGGCCGGCGCGGCAACGGAGGTATACAGCATCCAGACCGGCGGCGTGCCGGGTTCGGGGCGGTGGACGATCCACGAAGCCGCGGACGTGCTCGGGGCGACCGCCGACATCGTCAAACCCATCCGGCGGCGGCTGGTTGACTATCATAAGAACCCCTGGCAGGTGGTCCAGTGGAGCACCAGCACGCCTGCGGAAGGAATGACCTGCGAGTTGGTGGCCCTCGACTCGAAGGAGGCGTACGACCGCGTCCCGCCGCGCGGACTGCTCGGGAAGATGGTCCTGACGCGGCTCGGCCGCGAGGCCGGATTTGAGTTCTTCAAGAAAGGCGCTGCCGGCCTCATCTACGATCTGCCGGTCCGCGACCGGCCCGAGGCGACGGCCTGGGCCAAGTTCTCGTGGGGCAGCATCAAGATTGACGAAGCTTCCGGGCGCCTGGTCGGCCTCTCCATCTCCGCGCGCGAGGGCGACGAACTGCGCCGCATGATCCAGGAGCGCGGGCCGGTCCTTCTGCGCGTGCGCGTGAACGTCCGGCGTTATGTGGGATCGCACGATGTCGTCAGCGGACTAATCGCGGGCGAAGGCGATCCGCAGGACGAGGTCTGGTCCATCGCCCACAGCGCCGAACCCGGCGCGGTGGACAACGCATCCGGCGTCGCCGTCTCCATGGAGATCGCCCGCGCCATCTGCAGGCTCGTGGCGGCAAAGCGGTTGCCGCCCGCGCGGCGGACCATCCGCCTGCTGGCCAGCTACGAGTGCTACGGGTTCTTCAACTACGTGGAGCACCGCATGCTCCCCCGAACGCCGTTGGCGGGCGTGTGCATGGATGGCGTCGGCGTCAAGCCGGCCCTGTGCGGGCAGGCATTGACCTGGCACGAAACGATTCCCATGTCCGCCGGATTCGTGAACGACGTCGGCGCCGCCATGGTGCGCTCGGCGCTGAGCCTGGGCAACCCGGGCTATCGTTTCGCGTTAGGCCCCTTCGTCTCGACGCTCGACACCCTGCTGGGCGACCCGCAATATGGATTTCCTTGTCCGTGGATATCGAACAGTCCTTACACGACCTATCACAGTTCCGCCGACACCCCGGACGTGCTCGATCCCAAAGGAATGGCCGCCTGCGCCGCGGCCATGGCCGGCTATCTCTACTTCCTTGCCGCGGCCGGGACGCCGGAAGCGGCGCAGATCGCGACCTGGCAGACGCAGAAGGCGATCCTGCGTCTGCGCGCGCCTGAGAAGAAGCCGACGCGCGAGCAGATCGAGTATATCCGGCAGCAGCATGCCGTTTCTCTGGAACGGCTCAGGCGCTGGCTCTCGGGACCCGATCGCGATTCGGCCCTGGCGCATTTCAAGGACTGCGAGCGCCAGGTCGGCGCGGCTGCGAAAAACCTTCCCCAGCGCCGCAAGCCCCGGAAACCGGTCAGCCGGTCCATGGCCGCCGTCGCGAGCCTGGTCCCGCGCCGCAAGGCGCTGCTCGTCCCCACGCATGAGAACCTGTGGCCCGACGCGAGGAAGCGCATACAGGATTCCGGCGTACGCGCGCCGTGGGCCTTGTTCTGGGCCGACGGGAAGCGGTCGCTCGCCGAGATCGCCGAGGCCATCTCCGTCGAGACCGGCAAGGAGGTATCGCTGGAAAGCGTCGCGAAGTTCTTCGAGGCCCATGCCGACATCGGCTACGTTGACCTGACCCGGCCGAAAGAATGAGCAGCGGCGCAGGCCGCGGTGAGGCGATGCCGCTTGCAGAAAACTGCAATTGCGATTATTGGATTCTGAAGCCTGTTCTACCAGCCCGCCGCGTATGCCGGCTCCTGCCGCGGCGAGGCGGCGGCGCGGCGCACGCCGGTCGTTCCGTCAATGGCTGCCGCGAGCGTGTTGCCGCCGGCCCACGCGCCCATGACCTTCACCAGGTGCCCGCGCGCGGCCAGGTTGTCGCGCACGCGCTTGCCGATCCGCTTCTCGATGTACAGCGATCCCGGCTCGGCGGCGCGCGGGTAGAAGGACGACGGAAAATGGCTCGTCCAGAACGTCGGCGCCTCCACCGCTTCCTGCAGCGACATGCCGAACTCCAGCACGTTCATCAGGAACTGAAGCGCCCACTGGTCCTGCGCGTCGCCGCCGGGGCTGCCGAAGACCATGAACGGCGCGCCGTCGCGCATGGCCAGCGATGGTGTCAGCGTCGTCCGTGGGCGCTTGCCGGGCGCCAGGCAGTTCGGGTGCGTCTTCGTCAGCGAGAACATCTGCCCGCGCGTGCCCAGCGGGAATCCGAGTCCGGGAATGACCGGCGATGAGGGCAGCCAGCCGCCGCTCGGAGTGGCGGAGACCATGTTCCCCGCCGCGTCAATCACTTCCAGCTTCGTCGTGTCGCCGTTCGCGCCGCCGGAGCCCTGCGCCAGCGCGGCGTCAACATCGGTGACGTTCTCCGCCCGCACCGGGGCATGATCTCCGGGCCGCAGTTCCAGCGATGCGCGCTCCGCGTCCACCAGGCGCCGCCGCTCCGCCGCGTATTCCTTCGAGAGCAGCCGGTCCATCGGCACGTCCGCGAACTCCTGGTCGCCGTAGTAGAACTCGCGGTCCGCGTAGGCCAGCTTCATGCACTCGATGACCGTGTGAATGTACTCCGCCGAATTGTGCCGCAGTGCCTTCAGCTTGTATCCCTCGAGCAGGTTCAGCGTCTGCAAAAGCACCGGGCCTTGCGTCCACGGGCCGCACTTGTGGACCGCGATGCCGTGATAGTCGGTGCGCGCCGGCTCCTCGAGTCGCGGGTTGAAATCGCTGAAGTCCTCAAGCGTCAGGAGGCCGTTGTGCGCCTGGCCGGAGGCGTCGCGGATGTGCGAGGCTTGCGCGAAAGCGACGATGCGCTCCGCGATCTCGCCGCGATAGAAGGCGTCGTAAGCCGCGCGCAGACCGTCGTCGCGCTGGCCGTGCTTCTCGTCCAGCACCCGAAGCCGGTCGAACGTCGCCGCCCAGTGCGGCTGCCGCCAGATCGTGCCCGGCTTCGGCGGCTCGCCATTGACGAGGAAGACTTCCGCCGATGACGGCCACTCGTCGCGGAATCGGTTCGCGGATCCGGCGATGCTCGCGTGCAGGGAGTCGTACATGGGGAAACCGATGCGCGTCAGCTCGATCACCGGGGCCAGCAGCCGCGACAGGCGCAGGCTCCCGAATTTCCGCAGCAGCAGAATCCAACTGCCGAACGCGGGCGGGACCAGCGCGGGCAGGAAGCCGTCTCCGGGGATGACTCGAATCCCCATTTCCAGGTAGCGCTCGATCGTGGCGGCACGCGGCGCAATGCCGTGTCCGCTCACCGCCCAGACCTTCTTGGCCGCGGCGGAATAGACGACCATCGGAACCTCGCCGCCGATGCCGTTCTGGTGCGGCATGAGCACCGTCAGCGCGAAGCCGGTGGCCGCCGCCGCGTCGAACGCGTTGCCGCCGTCGCGCAGGACGTCCAGCCCGATCTCCGTCGCCAGGTAATGGCCGGAGCTCACCACTCCGCGCGCGGACATGATCATCGGCCTGCCGCCGCTGGATCCGGTCGTGGTTTTCATGAGATTCCTTTCTGTCAGGTTGTTTCAAAACCTCGTAATCGTGATCGCCGTTTTCTGTGCCAGTATCGCCTGTGCAAGCGCTGCGGTTGTGGTGGCGTCGTCCGCTCGTAGTGTGCCCGTAAGGGCATACGAAGTAGCGCCTGACGGCGCCACTACAAGCTCTGCGCGTAAAGCCGCATCGGATCATCGCTCGTGAGGCAGACGGGGCGCAACCGCAACCGGAAACGCATCTGCTTCGGCTCGATCAGGTATTCCGCCAGCGGCTTGGGGCCGCAACTGGCGCTGCCGAGCCCGCAGTGCCGGTCATCCAGGTACAGGTACGTCCGGTTCTCCCGGACGAGGTCGAACGTGTGCCGCGCGGCGTTGAGGTTCTCCGGGCTGTAATGGTGCGCGGTGACGATCAGGAGCGGCTGCCCGATGGCCAGCAGCCCGACCCCGCGCCGGTCGGTCAGCGCCGCCCAGCGGCAGTCGCTCTTCGCGCCGAAATCCTGCGACCGGACGTACGGGACGTACTGCTCCTGCACCGTGCCGCGATACCGCCCGATGCGCGCGCTTTCCTTCCGGTCCACGTAGTTCTCGTGCGGCCCGCGGCCATACCATTCCAGGCGGTTCAGCCGGCCGTCGAGAGCGACCTGCATGCCCACGCGCGGGAGCGCCGGCAATCCCGCCGCCGGGGTCAGCGATTGTTCCAGGAGTATGTCGCCGTCGCTGCGGACGGTCCAGCTCGTGACCGCGGTAAAGGCCGGCCGCAGCGACTTGGCCGCCAGGGTGAATTCGCTGGTGAAGCGCAGCGTGTGGGCATCCAATCGCTCGGCCTCGGTCCGCGAGACGCGCGAAAGGAGGCGGTCGAGACCGGCCTTGCGCCAGTCCGCGACGATCCACGTATCGTTGTCCGTCGGGGCGCGCCAGAGATTCAGCCGCGGCCCTTGCTCCAGCAGCGAAAGTCCCCGGAATTCCAGCGCGGCCAGCGTGCCGCTGAAACGATCGAAGCGCGCTCGGAAGGACTTCCCTGCGACGCAAACGGCGCGTTCGTCCTCCCGGACCGTCAGCTTCGGCAGCGTGCTGCGCCGAATGGCCGGCAAGGCCGGCGAGGGAATCGGCAAGTCGAATTGAGCCCATGCGACCCAATGCCCGCGCGGGGCCCAGGGCGTGTCGGCGGCGGTGACGAAGCGCAGTTCCAGCCGGTACGCAGCGCCCGGCTCGGGCGGCGGCGGAGCGAAGGGAATGGAGACCTCGGCCTCGCCGCGCGCCGGGACCGCCGGCAGCAGAAGCGGTCCCTGTTGAACGACCCGGTCGTCGCGCATGAGCAGCCACTGCGCTTCCAGGTGGTCGAGGGCGAGGAAGTCGTACCGGTTGCGGATTCTCACGCGCCCCTTCGCCAGATCCACCGCCTCAACGGCGACCGGCTCCAGGATTTTCTTGTACTCCAGCAGCGCCGGATGCGGGCGGCGGTCGGGGAAGACGAGGCCGTCTATGCAGAAATTGCCGTCGTTCGGCTGATCGCCGAAGTCGCCGCCGTAGGCGAACCATTCCACTCCCTTCTTCGTGCGGCGGCGGATGCCGTGGTCGCACCATTCCCAGACGCAGCCGCCCATGAGCCGCGGGTGCGCCCGGATGACGTCCCAGTACTCCTTCAGGTTGCCCGGCCCGTTGCCCATCGCGTGGGCGTACTCGCACATGAAGTAGGGCCGCGGGTCCTTCTTGCGACCCTGTTCGAGGAGGAAATCCACGCGCGGGTACATCACGCTCTCGATGTCCGCCACCTTGGGCCCGTTGTAGCCGGCGGAATAGTTCTCCGATTCGTAATGGATCGGCCGCGTCGGGTCGGTGCGGCGGATCCGCTCCGCCATGGCGTAGTGGTTCGGGCCGAAGCCGCACTCGTTGCCGAGCGACCAGATCACCACGCAGGGGTGGTTCTTGTCGCGCTCGACCATGCGCTCGGCGCGGTCCACAAACGCCGCCTTCCACTCCGGCGCGCGCGGAGGAATGTCGTCGCGGTTGTAGCCGAAGCCGTGCGTCTCCAGGTCCGCCTCGTCCACGATGTACAGCCCGTAGCGGTCGCAGAGATCGTACCAGCGCGGATCGTTGATGTAGTGCGACGTGCGCACGGCGTTGATGTTGTGCCGCTTCATCAGCTCGATGTCGCGCACCATGGACTCGAGGCTCACCGCGTGGCCGGTGTCCGGATCGCTCTCGTGGCGGTTCACTCCGCGCAGGAGGACCGGCTTGCCGTTGACGGTGAATCGCCCGTCGCGGATTTCCACCTGGCGGAAGCCGACGCGGAAGGATTCGACCTCGACCGTGTTTCCCTTCGCATCCAGCAGCGTGAGGAGAAGGGTGTACAGGTTCGGCGTCTCCGCCGACCAGAGCGCCGGCTCGGCGACGGGGAATCGGGCCTCGAGCAGTTTCTCGCGGCCGGCCGCCAGCGAGCCGACCCGGCCGACCTCGCCATCGAGGAACGCGCGGCCGTCGGCTGCCAGAAGCTGCGCATGGACCCGGTGCGCGCGCGCCGCCGCGCCGTAGTTGCGCAGCCGCGCCTGCACGTGGAGGACGGCATGGCGGCAGTCGCGGTCGAGCGGCGTGCGGATGAACACGTCGCGCAGGTGCAGCGGTGGCGTCGAGAAGAGGGACACGTCGCGGAAGATGCCGCTCAGCCGCCACATGTCCTGATCTTCCAGGTAGCTCCCATCGGACCACTGGAAGACCTGCACATCGAGCGTGTTCACGCCCGGCTTGAGCAAGGACGTGACGTTGAATTCCGAAGGCATGTGGCTGCCCTGGCTGTAGCCGACCTGCCTGCCGTTGACCCAGCAATAGAAGGCGCTGTCCACGCCGTCGAAGACCAGGAAGACCTGCCGCCCCTTCCAGTCCGCCGGGACGGTGAACGCGCGGCGGTAGAGGCCGGTCGGATTCTGCTGCGGCACGCGCGGCGGGTCAATCGGGTAGGGGTAATTGACGTTGGTGTACTGCGGGATCCCGTAGCCGTGCATCTGCCAGTTGCTCGGGACAGGGATGCGGTCCCAGCCGGTGGCGCTGACATGCGGATACTTCGCCGGCGTCTCGGCCGGGGACGCGAGATAGCGGAAGGCCCACTCGCCGCTCCTCAGAAAATGCGCGCCCGGCCCGCATTTTCTATTCATGCACCAGCCGCGCACCGTCGGCGCGGCTAATGTGCTCAGCAGGCGGAAGAAGGGCGAGGCCGCGCGCTCGCCGCGCCGGGCGGACAAGGCGTCCGCGTACGGCAGCAGCGTCGCGTGAGCAGGCTCGCGGTTGCGCTGCAAAAGGTTCAGATTCTCCCAATCATGCGGGGCCGGATTGCCCATGGAACTCCGATCCTTTCAGCCTGTATTTCCGGATGACGGGCGGGTCATACCCATCGTGAAGCCGCGTGCCCGGATTGTACCTTCCCGGGATGAAATTGCAACCGAGTTTTCTGCCCGCGCCTTCGTCAGCGCTGCTCAGCCAGCCGGAGCAGAGGTCCTCTTTCGCCGCGCGAATTTTCCTTGACAAGTAGAATTCTGGTGGTCAGAATCGGATATTCGATGGCTGACTGTCGTGAGGTGTGGCGGCCATCTTCTGAGATTCCGGATTGCATTGCGGATGGGACTTGGGCATCCCCTGCAGTGCATTTGCCTCGGGTGGGTCTTTCAGCAAGGTCGCAAGCCCGCCATCCCAAGCGCGAGGGTGGATCGGGACGTGAGAACGGATTCTGGAATGAGTATGCTCTCTCTTCCGACCCACAAGCGAATTCTCGCGCTCACGGGATCGGCACTCCTGGTAATTCTGGTCGGTTGGGCGGACTACGCGACGGGTCCGCAGGTCGCCTGGTCCTTTTTTTACTTGCTGCCGGTCGGCCTTGCCGCTTGGGTGGAATGCGTGTGGGCCGGGATCTTTATGGCCGTAGTCAGCATCGTGGTCAGGGAAGGCGTGGAAACCCTTTGGCAGGTCTCGTATGCAACGCCGTTTATCCGCTATTGGAACGGCGGCGAGCGACTCGCGCTGTTTGTCCTGGCTGCGGTCGTGGTGAGCGCCGTGCGACGTAGCCACCAGGCCCTGGAGCGCAAGGCGACCAGCCTGAGCCAGGAAGTCGCCGAGCGCAAACGGGCCGAGGAGGCGCTCAAGGTCACGCTGAAGGACCTGGATCACCGCTCCACGCAGCTTTACGGGCTGGCCCTGGAGTTGACGCAGGCCGAACAGCGCGAGCGCCAGCGGGTAGCGCAGCTGCTTCACGATCACCTTCAACAGACGCTCGCGGCGGCCAAGCTGAAGCTGATTCTTGCAGGCAAGGAGACGACCGCCGAAAAGCGGCAAAGCGCGATCGAGGGCGTCCATGACCTGCTGGATCAGTCGGTCCGCACCGCCCGATCTTTAGCCGTCGAACTGAGCCCGCCCGAGCTTCATAACCGCGGCCTGGTCGCCGCCCTGCGACAGCTTGGGCAGCAGATGCAGGAAGCGCACGATCTGGCCGTCGAGGTGGCTGCCGACTTGGAGATCCCGCCCGACAACGAAGGAGTGTGCATTCTGCTGTATCAAGGGGTCCGCGAGGTGCTGTTCAACATCGTCAAACATGCCGGCGTAAAATCGGCGCGGGTGTGCGTCACGCGGTCCGGTGCGGGTCCGGCCGAGATCGTCGTAGAAGACCAGGGGGCCGGGTTCGATTCGGCGACGCTTGGAAGGCACCTGGGTTTCGGCCTGGCCAACGCTCGCGGCCGAATCGAACTGATCGGCGGAAAGCTCGACATACAGAGTGTGCCGGGACGCGGAACGCGCGTGACCCTGGTTGCCCCATTGCGCGCGACCGCAAGGCGCGCCGGAACAGCCGAGTCATCGGCAAGGGAACTCGGAGGACCCCGTGCAGCGGAAGCCGCGCATAAGATACGCACTCTGATCGCGGATGATTACGAAAACCTGCGGCTGCTGCTCGTCACTCAGTTGCAGCACGAGGCAGACATTGAAATCGTCGGCCAGGCTGCGAACGGAGAAGAAGCCGTAAGGCTGGCGCAGGGCACGCATCCGGACGTCATCCTCATGGATGTCAGCATGCCCGTCATGGACGGCGTCGAGGCGACGCGGCGCATCCTGGCCGAAATGCCTGATATCCGCGTGATAGGTCTCTCCGCCTATGGCGACGCAACCCAGAATGACGCAATCAGGGCGGCAGGCGCCTCGACTTGCCTCGTCAAGGAATCCTCGCTCGAAAACCTTGCCGACATCGTCCGAGCTTCCTGCGCGAACCGGGCGTATCGCTCGTAGCGTGCCCATCAGGGCATACGAAGCAGCGCCTGGCAGCGCCGCTACGGGGAAAGCACGCGCACGCTGCGCGTCTTTTCGAAATCCGCGCCCAGTCTTGCGCAGACGTCCCGCCAGCGTCCCTCCATGTCCGGCGCAAAGAGGAACGGGACGTATCCGAGCTTCAAGTAGACCTTGATCGCCGCCAGCCGGAAATCATCCGTGCGCAGGTAGATGTTGCGGTAGCCGATTTCAAGCAAGCGCCGGGTCGCCGCGGCGCAGACGGCGTATCCCAGGCCCTTGCCCTTGTGTTCAGGGTCGCCGGCCACCCAACTCAACTCGCCGCCACAGGGAAGATATGCCAAAGGTTGGTGGTGTGCCATGGCGGTCGCTGCGAGCCGGCCGCTCGCGTTGTGTTCGATGACATAGAACCCATCGGGCAGGCACTTATCCATGGCCGCGGCGAGCTGCTCCTGGCTCCAGTTAGCGAACCCCGCAGCGTGCATGAGCCGGACGTGATCGGCGGCGTCGCCGGGGCGGAACGTGCGGAGCGTGTAGCCCTCCGGCAGCGAGCAGGCCGGCGGGCTGCCGAGTCGCTCCTGCGGCCAGACCATGTGGAGCTGCTGAGGCGGCGGTTTACTCTCCGGTGTAGCCGACACTCTTCCAGACCTTTCGCGCAAAGGCCATATCCTTCTTCGCGGGCTTGAGGTCGCCCAGAATGCTCGCCGGCGGCTGCCCGGGCGCGGCGTGGCCCGGCCAGGGCGACCAGTGGTCGCTCTCGTAACGCTTTCGCAGGTTCTCGCTTCTGAAATCGGGCACGTCGAACGGCTGCCCGTCCTGCAGAGCGCTTTTCCAGGCAAGGATGCCGACGGAGGACATGGCGACTCCGCGGTACACATTCAGGAACGGCTGCTTGCCCGTCCGGATGGCTTCGGCGAAATGGAAGGTCGTCCAGAAATCACCGCCGCCGTGCCCGGCCTTGCGGGCGAGGTCGGCGTGTTCACGCCACTCCGGCGCATAGGTTCGGTCCAGCGGGTCGCCCGGACGGCGGTTCCACTCCTCATGCCATACGCGCACCTGCTCGGGACCGAAGTAACCGGGCCCGCGCGCGATCTCCATGGCGCCGCGCGTGCCGTGCACGCGGTACCAGTTGCTGTGTCCCGGCAGGAACACGCCGAGAATGCGGAACACCGATCCGTTGTCCATGCGGCAGAGGATGACCGATCCGGGATCGCCGCGGTGGGTCGTCAGGTCGTCCACTTCGCGGCAGGCGATGGACAGCGCGTTCAGCTTGACGGGCATCGTCTCGGTAATGAAGACGAGCGGCGCCAGCGCATGGGTGCAATAATACGTGCTGGGCAGCCAGTTGCGCCAATGGTTCACGCCGCACGCGATGGCGTTCCGGTCGCGCGGCGACATGGGATGGTTGTACTCGCCCTCGGCGTAGGTGACCTGCCCGATTTCGCCGGAGCGGTAGAGGTGGCGCATCTCCATGTTGAAGGCGGTGTAGGGATAGTTCTCGGCGAGCATGTAGATGCGGCGGGTCCTCTCCACAGTGCGGCAAAGCTCCACGCCCTCGGCGAGTGTGGCGTTGCAGGCGGTCTCGCTCATGACGTGCATGCCGGCGTTGAGCGCCTTGATGGCGAAGGGCGCGTGTTCGTGGAAGAAGTTCGCCAGAACGACGGCGTCCATGTCGTGCTCGAGGAACTTGTCGTAGTCGGTGTAAGTGGCGACCTTGAGCTGTTTGCCGAGGTTCTTCAACCGCTCTTTCCATGCGTCGCACAGCGCCACCAGCTCGACGCCCAGGTGCGGGCCGGCGCCCCTGGCGAAGGTTGCACCGCGTCCGACGCCGACCACGCCAAGCCTGATTTTCTTCATCCTGGCCATAGCCGAGACCTCCGATATGACTGACGATCACAGCCATCGTGAACCTGCTTCGCAGTATCATACCTTCCGCTGACCCAAGAGCAAAGGCGGACCGCCGGCGGCCATTGACATTAGCGCTGCGAGGGCGTAGTTTAAGCCCTCTATGTCCTTTCGCGGGCTATCACTTTGAGGGGAGAAACGAAGATGATCGGCCAGGGATTTCTGACGGCAGCAGCTCTCCTATTGGCTGTAACCGTTGCCGCCGGCGCCGACGAAGCCAGTCCCTATGCGCAATGGAAGAACGGGCCGCCGAAGGATGACACCTACTTCCCCATCGGCGTCTGGCTGCAGAACCCGGTGCTTGCGCCCGAGTACAAGAAGGCGGGCATCAATGTCTTCATCGGCTTGTGGAACGGGCCGAGCGAAGCCCAGCTCGCCGAGCTTAAGAAAAGCGGAATGCAGCTCATCTGCGATCAGAATCGCGTGGCCCTGGCCCATAAGGACGATCGGACCATCGTCGGCTGGCTGCAGGACGACGAACCCGACAACGCCCAGGCGCTCCCGGGCGGCGCCGGCTATGGGCCGCCCATTTTGCCGGCGAAGATCGTCGAGAGATACGAAGCGTTCCACAAGGCGGACCCCACCCGGCCCGTGTACCTTGGCCTTGGCCAGGGCGTGGCGTGGGACGCCTGGTATGGCCGCGGCACGCGCACGAATCATCCCGAGGATTATGCCGAGTACGCCAAGGGAGCCGACATCGTCGCGTTCGACATCTACCCGGTGGCGCACGATAACGCGCAGGTCAAGGACAAGCTGGACATGGTCGGCCTCGGCGTCGCGCGGCTGGTCAAGTGGACCGAAGGGCGTAAGCCCGTCTGGAACACCATCGAATGCACGCGGATCGAGACGAATTTCAAGGCCACGCCCAAGCAGGTCAAGGCGGAATTCTGGATCAGCCTGGTGAACGGCAGCCGCGGAGTCCTCTATTTCTGCCATGAATGGAAGCCCAAGTTCGCCGACCACGCGCTGCTGGACGATCCGCAGATGCTCGCCGCCGTGACGGCGAACAACAAGCAGGTCCATGAACTCGCGCCCGTGCTGAACAGTCCCACGATTCAGGACGCGCTGAAGGTGGAATCGTCGAACAAGGACGTGCCCGTGGAGACCATGGTGAAGAAGCACGGCGGCGCGACGTACGTCTTCGCCGTCGCCGCCAAGCCCGGCGACACGGAAGTCGCCTTCACCCTCGAAGGTCTCCCTGTCGGCGCGCAGGTCGAAGTCCTCGGCGAAAACCGGAAGATTCAGCCGGCGGGCGGCAAGTTCCAGGACCATTTCGGCCAGTGGGACGTGCATCTCTATCGGATCAAGTAAGCGATGGGAATGGCCGAAAAGACATGACGCCACGCGAACGATTCATCGCCGCACTGAACCGCCAGCCGATGGCCGGCCGCGTTCCCCATTTCGAGCTGGTGTTTTTCCTGACGATGGAGGCCTTCGGCAAGGTCCATCCGAGCCACCGCGCGTACGGGCAGTGGGACCAGATGGAACCGAAGGAACGCCAGCTCCACCGCAACGAAATGGCCGATGTTTTCGTCGCCACGGCGGAGCGCTTCGAGCACAGCGCCATCTTCCTGCATCCGAACCCGTCAAGCCGCGACGAATGCATCCGGCTGGTGGACCTCGTCCGCGAGAAGAGCGGCGACAAGTACTTCCTCATGCTCGAAGGCGACGCGACGTTCAGCATCCCCTCGGGGCAGAACATGAGCGACTTCGCCGCCCGGCTGGCCGAGGAGCCGCAGGCGCTGCATGCCGAGGCCGCGCAACGCGTTGATCGCGCCCTCGCGCGCGCGGAGCAGTTGAAGAAGCGCAGCAGCCTGGACGGGTTCGCCATGTGCTCCGATTACTGTTTCAACACCGGGCCGTTCCTGAGCCCGCGGCAGTTCGGCGAGTTCGTCACGCCGTACCTGGCGCGGCTCATTCAGGGCTACCGCGACATGGGGTTCTACACCGTCAAGCACACGGACGGCAACATCATGCCGATCCTGGACCAGCTCGTTCAGGCGCATCCCCACGCGCTGCATTCTCTCGACCCGCAGGGCGCCGTGGACATCGCGGAGATCAAGCGCCGCTACGGCGACAAGGTCTGCCTCATCGGCAACGTGAAGTGCTCGGCGCTGGACACCGGCGCCGACGAGGAAATCATCGAATCGGCGCGCTATTGCCTGCGGCACGGCATGCCCGGCGGCGGCTACGTCTTCTCCACGAGCAATTGCATCTATACCGGGATGAAGCTGGCGCGCTACGAGCTGATGCTCGATGTCTGGCGCAAGGAAGGGAACTACTCCGCGGCGTAACTCGCGGCCGGCTGTCATCACTGCGGCTTGGGACCTTTGCCAGCAAGCCTGCCGAGTTCCCTTAGATAATCCTGCGGATAATCCATGTCCGAGAGCACGGAGGCGCTGTCGGCCGGGAGTTCCAGCACGTCCTCCGGATGCGCGCGAAGGAGCCCGCGGAGGCCGAGGTCGTCATGGCGGATCAGGACTTCCTCGGAGTAGCGCGCGGAGAAGAGGATCGGATGCCCACGCTTCCCGGCGTAGACCGGGACGACGATGCCGTGGCCGGAGGCGCCAAAGGCGTGGACGATCCGCGTGACCAGTTCGGCGGTGATGGAGGGCTGGTCGCCGAGCGCGACCAGGATCGCCTCGCACTCAGGCGGCAGCGCCCGAAGCCCGCACCGGACGGAGCTGAGCATGTCACCTTCGGGGGCAGGATTCGTGATGAAGGAAAAGGCCTCTTTGCGTGAAACGCGTTCGGTCTCGAGGGCCGCGGCGACGCGAGCGCCGTCCGCTCCCACGACGACGAACGTCCGCGCGACGGGGCTGCGCAGGATTTCTCCGGCGATGCGGCCGATCACCGTCCCGCCGTCGAAGGGCAGCAGCAGCTTCTGCGCGCCCATGCGCCTGGATTGGCCCGCGGCGAGGATGACGGCGCAGATCGTCGGGTTTCTATCAGCGGCCATCAGGCGTGAACCTGCGCGGCCGGGAACCGCGGCGCCACGCCCTTCCTGCAGACGGCGATCAACTGGGCGACAATGCTCGCGGCAATCTCCGGGACGGTCTCGGCGCCGATGTCCAGGCCGATCGGGGCGTAGACTCGGTTGAACTCTTCCTCGGTCGCGTCGCCGGATTCGACGAGGTCCTTGCGGATCAGGGCGACTTTGCGGCGGCTGCCGATCATGCCGATGTAGGCGGCCGGCTTGCGTATGCAGGCCGCGAGGGCGGCCCGGTCGTGCTGATGGCCGCGCGTGACGATGGCGATGAACGTGTCCGCGGCGATGGGGAAGCCGGCCAGTTCGCCGGCGATGTCGCAGCGTCGCGTGACCACACCCGCAGGATAGAGCGCGGGATCGGTGAACTCGGGCCGGTCGTCCAGGACCGTGACTGCGAACCCGACGAGACCGGCCTGGAGGGCCAGCGCCTGGCCGATGTGCCCGCCGCCGGCGATGACCAGGAGCGGCGGCGGGATGAGCGGCTCGACGAGGACCTGGAGTTGCGCGCCTGCCTGCGGCTCATCCTGGACAAGGAATTCCGGCGTCTGCCGCGCGAGCGCCGCGCGGACGGCGTCGCTCCCGGGGAAACCCATGTCGGCGGGTACGGCACCCTCTGCGATCCACAGCACGGCGACTTTCGGCGCGGGGCCAACGTGCGTGCCGGAGGGCTGCAGGGCGCTGGTGCGGACTGAGGTGAGCAGGACACCGCGTCGGCGCAGGCGCTCGGCCTCGGCAGCCTTGGCATAGGCGGCGGCATGGGCGGCAGCGGTGGGATCAATGAGGATGCGCATCGAGCCGCCGCAGATCGGCTGGTCGTCCTCCGCGCTGCCGCCCTCCAGTACGAAGTCAAACGCCACGGGGCGCCCGGTGCGGATGGCTTCAATCGCGAGGCGCTGGGTCTCGGCCTCGACCTTTCCGCCGCCGATGGTGCCGCGGATCGAACCATTGGGCTCGATCAGCGCCTTCGTGGCGGCCTTGCGCGGCGTAGAGCCTTCGTCCCTCAGCACGATCGCCGCGGCAAAGGCTCTGCCGCTGTCCGCAAAAGCCACGATGGCCCGGTGGATTTCCCCTGCGGAAGACGGCCGAATCATGAATGCCCTGCCTCGGCGGTCTTCTCGTCTTTGGCCAGGCGCATGGGCATCTGGTGGATCGGCCGGCCCGTCGCATGGAAGACGGCGTTGGCGATGGCCGGCGCGATGACGATGATCGGAGTCTCGCCGGCGCCGGCCGACGGAAGATCGGGCCGGTCGAGCAGGTGAATGTCCAACTCGGGGACGTCCCGGAACCGCGGCACGAGGTATTTCGAGAACGACGCGTTGAGGACGGCGCCCTTCTCGAACTGCATTTCCTCGCGCAGCGCCGGCCCGATTCCCATAAGCAGGCAGCCGTGGACCTGCGCGGTGAGGTTGCCGGGGTTGAGGACGGCGCCGCACTCGAAGACCTCGCACGCGCGGCGGACCACGATCTCGCCCTGCTCGACGGCAACCTCGGCGCACGCGGCGACGCAGGATCCCTTCTCGGTGCCACAGGCGAGTCCCACGCCGACGCCGGGCTCTCTCTTCCCGCGGCGGCCGGCCCAGTCGAAGCGCTTCGCGGCGGTTTCCAGGACGGCGCGGAGGCGCGCATCGTCCGCCTTGTCCAGGTGGGCCAGGCGGAACTCGAGCGGGTCGCGCCCGGCGGCGGCGGCGAGTTCGTCCATGAAGGCTTCGCGCGCGAAATTATTGGCCGTTGCGGCCAGCGCGCGGTACGAGCTGGTCCGCAGCGGGGAATCGGCCTGCACGGCCTGCGACTTGGCCTTGCCCACGCGGTACGGCGTGCCGACGGCGGAGCCGCCGAAGTTGCCGCCGCTGATGTTGACGTGGTACCACGAGGTGATCGTCCCCGCGGCATCGAGTCCGGCCTCGATGTCAATGACGCCGGCGGGGCGGAAGCAGGCCCAGGTGAATTCCTCGCGGCGCGTCCAGCGGACGAGGACGGGCTTGCCGGCGGCGCGGGCGAGGCGCGCGGCCTCGACGCCCTCTTCGCCGGTGTGCCGGCCGCCGAAGCCGCCGCCGAAATCGGGAACGATGACGCGCACGTCCGTGGCGTTCAAGCCGAGGGCGCGCGAGATCTCGTTCCGGCACCCGAACGGGTTCTGCGTCGTGAGCCAGACGGTGACCTTGCCGCCGTCCCAGGCCGCGAGCGCGGAGCGGGGTTCCAGCGGCGCATGCTGGACGTAGGCGACGGTGTAGGTCTGCTTGAGGGACTTGGCGGCCGCGCCGACGTCGGCGGCGTAGGGGTTCGGCTGGACAGCCTCGTGCGTATGCTGGCGCAGATAGTCGAAGATCGTCTTGCTGCCGGGCTGGTCCGCGGTCTCCCAGGCGGCGGTCGGGGCCAGCGCGGCCACGGCGCGCTCGGCGGCGAAGGTCGTCGGGGCGACGACGCCGACGAACGAGTCTTCCCGGACGAGCACCGCGCCCGGAATCGCCTGGACGGCGGCGGGATCGAGGTTCGTCAGCTTCGCGCCGTAGGAGGGCGCGCGGAGCATCCTGCCGTAGAGCATACCGGGCGCCGTCATGTCCGAAGGGTAACGGTGGGCGCCGGTGACGATGTCGCGCGCGTTCGGCCGGGCGACCGACTGGCCGAGCGCCTTCCACTCCTTGACGGGCGTCAGGACGACGCCTTCGGGCGCGGGCTGCTGGAGCGCCTTGGCTTGGTCGGCGTCGGCGGCGAGGTCGGCGTAGGTCAGCTCGCGCCGGGTGGCGGCGTGGACGGCCTTGCCGTCGCGGACTTCCACCGCGCCGGCGTCCACGGCCCATTGCTTGGCGGCGAACGCGATGAGGAGTGCGCGCGCCGCGGCGGCGCCGTGGCGGACGGCGGGCACGGTGCGCGGCGTGCTCCCGCTGCCGGCGGTGATGCCGTCGTCGGGGACGAGATCGGTGTCGGCCATGACGAGTTGAACGCGGTCGGGCGGCAGGCCGAGTTCCTCTGCGGCGGCCTGCGTGAGCTCCGTGCGCGCGCCCTGGCCGCCCTCGACTTTGCCGGTCATGACGGTGATCGTGCCGTCTTTGCCGATGTGGATCCGCGCGGCGACGCTGACGCCCGGGCCTTTCTCGCCGCGGCCCCGGCGGAACGTCTGCCCGAGGACCTCCAGCGGCATCACGGTGATGAGCAGGCCGGCGCCGACGTACTTCAGGAACGTGCGGCGCGTCATGCCCTGTTCGGCCGGCGCGTAAATTGCCTCGGATTCGGGGTCGCGTTGTTCAGCGTCGCTCAGCGCGGCCTGAAGCTTGTCAAATGCCCCCGGTTTTCCGTTGGTCATGAGGTTCACCCTCCTGCTTCGGCGGCGCGGTGCACCGCCTTGAGGATCCTGGGATAGTCGCAGCAGCGGCAGAGGTTCCCGTTGACGGCGGTCAGAATCTGCTCGTCGGTCGGGTGAGGAGTCTCCTGGAGCAGGGCCACGGTGGTCATGATCATGCCGGGAGTGCAGTAGCCGCACTGGAAGGCGCGCTCGGCCAGGAACGCCGCCTGGACGGGATGGAGAGCGGCGCCTTCAGTCGCCGACGGCGGCTTGGAAGGCGCGAGGCCCTCGATGGTGAGGACTTCCTTGCCCGCGACGCTCGCCGCCGGCGTGATGCAGGACCGGACGCGCTTGCCGTCAACCAGGACGGTGCAGGCGCCGCAGCGCCCCTCGCCGCAGCCATACTTGGTCCCGGTCAATTGCAGCTCTTCGCGCAGCACGTCCAGCAGCGGCCGCTGGGGATCCACGGTGACGGTCCGCTGCCGGCCGTTCACCGTGAAGTTGATCGTCGCGTCCATGGAGACGCCTCCACTGAAACTTTTCCGGCGAGCGCACCGTCACGGTTCAATATAACCCTCGCGCGCCGCCAAGTCCAGATGCAAAATTCCCTTACCCGCGCCGCCGATAGCCGGCGGCCGTCTCGTACATCGCCAGGATATTCTCCAGCGGCGAGTCCACCTGGATGTACGTGTGGCCCGGCCCGAGGATGTAGCCGCCGTCTTCGCCCAGGATGTCAATCAGGCGCTTCACTTCGTCCGCGACCGCCTGCGGCGTCCCGTGAACGAGGATCTGCTGCAGGTCAACGCCGCCGTAAAAACAGAGGCGCCGCCCGAAGTCTCTCTTCAAGCCCGCCGGGTCCATGCCCGCCGCGCGAATCTGGATCGGCTCGAGCATGTCCACGCCCGCGTCGAGGATCATCGGCAGCAGCGGCCGCACCGCGCCGCAGACGTGGAGGAGGAGCTTTTTGTCGCTGGCGTGGACGCGGTCGGCGGTGGCGCGCAGGTACGGGACGACCAGTTCCTTGAAGAGGGCGGGGCTGAACATCGGCGCCAGTTGGGAGCAGTAGTCGTCGGCCATGTACACGATGTCAACCCCGTCGCCGGCGGTCTTCAACAGGTTGTCCACGTACATCAGCGTCCTCTCGGAAATGGTCCGAATCAGGTAGTCGGCGTACTCCCGCCGCATGGCGAAGTCCATCATCAGGTCTTCTATGCCGCGGACGAACGTGGCGATGAAATACGCTCCCCAGGTGAATGTGCCGATGATGGCGCGGTCGGCATGGGCGGCGGCCTGCGCCGGGCAATGCGTAAACGTCAGCGCGTCGGGGCCGGGCCAGGGATGATTCCGGATGTCGCTCAGTTCGTTCTTTCCGGCCAGCGGGCTGTAGACCAGTTCGTTGTACGTCCCGCCCGAGTACGCCGTGTCCTTCGTCCGGTATCCCCACATCGAGACGCCATTATCGGCCTTGGCTTCCGGCCTGGGTTCCGGAGAGCGGGGCCCGATCATCCATGTGTCCACGTTCAGCCGGTCGAACAGTTCCTCCTTGGAGCGCGTGCCCAGCCGATTGTGCAGCGCGGCATACACTTCCTTCTCCGCGTCGAACGTAATGGGAATGCGGTCCGTGGCGCGATGGTTCACGCCCGCCAGCACGCGCTCTTTCGAGGTCATGGATGTCTTCTCCGGTAATGAGCGTAAATGCGTCCGCGATCTACTTGCAGCCGACTACTATATACGCCGCTACAATGCGGGGCGTCAAGAGACCGGCGGACCGTCGAAAATTGCTTGACGGAGGCAACCGCTCTCGTCAGAATATGAGACTTGATGTCCGGCCGTCGCGTGGAGGCCGGGCCGTACCGCACATAACAGGAGGTGGAAGCCATGAAGGTCGTTGGAATCCTTGGGAGCAGGAACCCGGAAGGCCAGACCGCGCGCGCGGCCGACTCGCTGCTCAAGGCGCTGGCCGGGCGGGGCGTCGAGGTGAAGCGGGTGTACCTGCCGGCGATGAAGATCGAGCGGTGCCGGCAATGCGACGAGGCGGGCTGGGGCCTCTGCCGATCGGAAGGGCGCTGCATCATCGAGGACGATTTCGCCGCGCTCGTCGCGCAGATCCGGTCGGCCGACGCGGCGATCTTCGCCACGCCGGTTTACTTCGGCGACCTCAGCGAGAGCATCAGGGCCTTCCTCGACCGGCTCCGGCGCATCGCCCGGCACGCGGATGGGAAGAAGGGCATCGAGGGGAAAGCGGCGATCGGCATCTGCGTGGCGGGCGGCGGGGGCGGCGGCGCGCCTTCGTGCGCGGTGAGCCTCGACAAGGTGCTGAGCCAGGCCACCATGGACCCGCTCGACGTGGTCCCGGTCCGGCGCCAGAACCTGGAGATGAAGCTCGGCGTCCTGCGCGTCACCGGCGACTGGCTCGCGCAGCAACTGGCCAAGCCGAAAGGATGAGTGGCGCGCGAAGAAGCATCTCCGGGTGAGGCAAACGCATTCACCATGAAGCGGCCCGACACCGCCTGGCAGCAAGCCGAACTGGCCGAACTCTTCACGAGTTTTGTTCGCGGCGGCATTCCGCTGGCCCAGGAGCAATTGGACCTGATCCTCCGCATCGTTCGGCGCCTCGTGCCGAAGGTCCAAACCGTTCTCGATCTCGGCTGCGGCGACGGCGTGCTGGGAAGAATGCTGCTGACGGAGTATCCGCAAGCGCGATGCGCGTTCCTGGACTTCTCGCAGCCGATGCTTGACCTAGCCAGGAAGGCGATAGCCAAGGATGGCCAGGAGCAGCGGTCGCAGTTGCTGCTGGCGGACCTCGGCGACGCCGCCTGGACGAAGGCGGTGAAAGCTTCGCGTCCGTTCGACCTGGTGCTGTCCGGGTTCTGCATCCATCATCAGCCGGACCGGCAGAAGCGGCGCATCTACAGACAGGTCTTCGAGCTGCTCAAGCCCGGCGGGTTGTTCCTTAACCTGGAGCACGTGGCCTCTGCCTCGGAATGGGCTCACGGCCTGTCCGAGGAACTCATGATCGACTCGCTTTACGCTCATCAGCATCGTCTGGGCAAGGGAATGTCCAGAGAAGCCGTAGCCGCCGAGTGGGTCCGTCGGGCCGACAAGCAGGCGAATATCCTGACGGGCGTTGATGTCCAGTGCGCGTGGCTGAGAGAAGCGGGATTTGCCGACGTGGATTGTTTCTTCAAAGCCTTGGAGCTGGCCCTGTTCGGCGGCCTCAAGCCCGTCGAACGATCGCAATAGCGTGCTGTCCCGGAAATAAAATGCATGAGTCCAGCCCGTGTCATGCTGAGCGCAGCGAAGCATCTCACACCTTAAACCATTGCCGAAGCGCGGCGTATGAGATTCTTCGCTTCGCTCAGAATGACCGCGCATTATGCAATTTTTTACTGGGACACCACAATAGGATGTCTTTATGAACACCCGAAAAACCGCCGCGCGCATCAAGCCCTTGACCGCCAACGTCGGCGTGCTCGGCGTGGGACATTACGCTTACTGGAAGCAGTTCGACGGGCTGCTCGATGAGATGCGGCGCAAGCTGGCCCACCTGGTGAAGAAGTTGCAGGCGCAGAGCCTCAGCGTCACGGAGTTCGGCCTGGTGGACTGCGCCGAAGGGGCCTACGAGGTCGTCCCCAGGATCAAGGCGGCAGACCTGGACCTGCTTTTCGTAGACATGGTGACGTATGCGACCTCCTCCACGTTCGGCGCGGTGGTCCGTTCGCTGGACGTGCCGATCGTGCTGGTGGCCCTGCAGCCGCTGAGCGCAATGGACTACGCGAAGGCCACGACCTTCATGCAACTATGCAATGACGACTTCTGCTCCGTGCCGGAGTTCATCGGCGTGGCGCTGCGAATGGGAAAGCGCGCGCCCGACGTGATCGTCGGGCACATGGAGGACGACCCGGCGGCGGAGGCAGAGATCGCGCAATGGTGCCGCATCGCCCGGGCGCTTCATGACTTGAAGCGGGCGCGCATTGGCCACATGGGACACGTCCTCGAAGCGATGCTCGACATGCACACCGACCCGACGGCCCTGACCGCCGCGTTCGGATGCCACGTCGCGCAGATCGAGCCGGATGACGTGATGAAGCATTTCAAGACCCTGGGCGGCGACGATGCCGACGTCCGGTCCAGGAAACGCGAAATCCTCGATTTCTTCGATACGCCCGACCCGGTTTCCGACCCGATTACGAGCCGGCTGACCGAGGCGGACCTCGACCATGCGGCGCGCGCGTCCGTGGCGCTTGAACGGATGATCGCGGAGAAACATCTCGACGGGTTGGCTTACTACTACGAGGCGGAGGAAGGTTCGGCGATGCGGACTCTGGTGAGCAACCTGATCGTCGGCAATTCGCTGCTCACCTCGGCGGGCTTCCCGATGTGCGGCGAGTACGACATCAAGACCTGCATCGCCATGCTGATCATGGACCGGCTGGAGATGGGCGGCAGTTTCGCCGAGTTCCATCCCATAGACTTCGAGCGCGGCACCGTTCTCGTCGGGCACGACGGCCCGCATCACATGAACATCGCCGACCGCAAGCCGGTGCTGCGGAGCCTTAAGAAGTACCACGGCAAACCCGGCTCCGGCGCGAGCGTGGAGTTCAGCATACGGACCGGGCCGATCACGCTGCTGAGCATCGGGGTGAAAGCCGACGGCCACTTCAAGTTCGTCATCGCGGAAGGCGAGTCGGTGGCCGGCCCGATCCCGCCGACGGGGAACACGAACACGCATGGGCGCTTCGAGCCGGACGTGCGAACGTTCCTGCGCCGGTGGGTTGCCGAGGGCCCGACGCACCACTTTGCGCTGGGCGTGGAGCGGCGCGCGCGGGAACTGAGCAAAATCGCCGAGGTCCTCGGCATTGACAGCGTCGTGGTTACGGACTGAGCAGGCTCAGGCTAGTGCTTCCTTGCGGAAATAGGCGTCCTATTTCCGCAAGGAAGCATGACCGCAATAAACCGCGTCGTTATACCGAGTTATGAGTTCCGTTGGGCCGTGTTTAGTTGCGTAAATTGGTACGCCAATTTACGCAACTAAACACTAGAACGTCCATTCGAGTTGTACGCGATAGGTCGTCGCTTCAACCGTGTTCCGCCCCCACAGCCCCTCTTGCACGCCGACCATGAGTTGAACGCAATCCTTGAGGGGCATCACCACGCCGACCGTTGCGGAGATCAGGTCCTGGTCCGAAATGTGCTCGGTGAATTCGTGCGCGTAATTCAGTTCGACTTCCGGCTGCAGCCACGGAAGGACGTGATATCCCAGGGCCGCGTCGCCGTTCAGCACGCCGATCACGTGCTCGCGTCGCCCCCGAGCGCCTGAGAGTAGCCGATGTCCGCGCCCGTTGTCCAGTGTCCCCAGTCCTTGTTGAGGACCAGCGTGTTGTTCACGCTCCAATACTCCTGGCTCGTCGAGATCAGCTCGTATTCCTTTTCGAGGGCGGGACTGCCCATGGGCGCGGTCACACCCCCGATGTACGCGATGGACAAATGGCTTTCCGCGTCGTTTACGAAGCGATATCGCAGGTTGACATTCAGGTCGTCGGGCCCTCGTCATCGAAACGGGTCGCCTCGTCCCTGACCCACTGATAAGAGCTGGTCAAGTGGAAGTCGAGATCTTGCACAATGCCGGCGCCCACCGACAACGCTGCGGCGCTGTCGCGCGCCATCGGCTGAGTGTGTTCGTGCCCAGAGCTGTCCCAGAAACGCCGGATGTCTGTGAATATGTAGGAAGATTCAATCTCAAAGTAGCCCACTTCCACAGGATCGGCATCCGGGGTGTTGAGCTTTTTATGCTCGGGGCAACACGCCGCTTCCTGTTCCGCTCCGCCTATCAGCGCGGTTGTGTCCTCCGCCGAGTATGCGGGCACGATCCACAGGGGAACGATCAAGGCAACCAGAAGCAGACTGCGCATCGCGCCGCTTTCTTTTAGAACTCGACATGCACCCGGAGTCCAAAGATCGAGACCGGTCCGCGGTCGGCATTATACGCAGGATTATTCACGAATTGGAAGTCAGGCGTCACGGACACGTGGTCCACCACCTTCCAGTCGTAGTAGACCTCGACCACCTCCTCCGGCGAGTAGGATATCCTGCCGTCCCCGAGCTCGAATCCCAGGCCGCCCGCCTCCAGGTATTCCCGGTGCTGGCTGGAAAGTCCGCTGATCACGCCCGCGACGCCGACCACGTCGTTCGGCCTTCCCCAGCGGTTGCCTTTGAGGCTCAGGCCCACGCTGGCCGTCTCGTCAACCTCCGTGTACGCCCACGTCTCCGTGTGGCCGTCGTTCCAGCCGAGGCGGCAGAAAGCGCCGAGATCGTCCGTCAGAGCCTGCTCCCCGTTGAGGCCGAAACCATACTTGATGTGATAGCCGCGCGTGGCCGTCACGTCGGGCCCGTTGGGGCCGGGATGCTCCGTGGCCTTCTGGTAGACTCCCATGTCCGCGCTGTTGAGGTAGCTGAGCAGGCGGACGACGCCCGGACGGTTCTCGATACTCCAGCGCTCTTCCAGCTCCAGGGCCTGGCCGACCGCCTCGGGCAGATGCCAGTCGAAGTGCGGCCCGTTGGAGGCATCGGGCTCGGTGAAAACGCCGTAGCGGAGCGCCCATGCCGGCTGGTTCAGCTCTATCACCACGCCATTCGTATACCCGCGGGTATCGGCGGGATAGTCCCACGCGGTGTTGGTGATCAGCCCCCAGTTCATGAACTGGTTGCGCGGATCGTGCGCGTACGTATTGTTGTCGAAGAAGTCGGTGGCGGAAAATATGCCCGCAGACAGCGTGATCCTCGAGACGTCGCGCGAACCGGCCAATTGGTTTTGATCGGACGTGACCTGTTCTCTGTCGCCGCCCAAGCCGAAAACCTGCTGGTAATAGAGCCGGGCGATATAGGCCTCGGGCGTCGGTGTGCTGACCCGCTCGATCTCGCCGTTGGAGGGATCACCAAGCCCCGACACGCCGCTGAGGCCTTGGCCGCCGGACATCTCCGGATCGAAATAGATTGCGCCGCCTTCCCACGGCATGCGGACTCCGGTAAAGAGCGTTGCGGTCACCGAATCGGCCTCCGGCTCGTCGCGTTTCAGGCTGTTCGGGCCGGAATAGGGCGAAGTAAAGTGGTCGTGTTTCTGCGCAATGTAGGTGCCTTGGGCGTGGACCGTGTAGTTCTCGGTCGCCGGATTGTTCGGCGGCGGCGCAGCCGCTGTTTCTGCGGGCGCGACAGGCGCGGAGGGTGCGACAGGTGCGGAAGGCTCCAGCTTCGCCAGGACTTTTGCCTCGACGAGCTTCTCGGCCAGTTGCCGGCGCCTGACCGTCGCCTTGATTTTTACCTCCACGAGGCCGTCCGGATTCTTTTCCTGGCTGACGATGTCGTACTTCTCGATGTACGCGTCGCTGCGGGCCAGGACTTGGTCCCGGATGACCTGGTCGTTTTTCACGATCGTGTCCGCGTCTGCGACCAGTCCGACCGCCTGCTGGATGGCGTTCGAGAAGGCGCTCTTCAGCGCCTTGTTGGCGTCCACGCCGATTCCGCTGGCCACCACCTGGACGGTCGCTTCGTCGGCGAGCGCCTGATGTGAAGCGAACGCCGCAAGGAAGGTCGCGGCCACGAGCATGGGGAAGAAGTTGCGGTTATTCATCGCGGATGCCTTTAGAATGTGGACCGTATAATCAGCGGCGGTTGCGACCGCTCTCCGCGCTACGCGAGGTAGCGATGCTTCAGGTTCATGACGTCGCGGTAAGGCACGATGCCGAGGAGTTTGCGTTGCGGGTCGGTGACCGGAAGGATGTGAAAGCCGTAGCGCGCGAAGGCTTCGGAGGCGTCCCGCAGCGTGCCGTCGCGGTCGAGAGTCACCACGTTTTTCTTCATGATGTCTTTCAGCAGGGTTTCATCGGCGGCGCGCAGGAGGTCAATGGCGTCGGCGACGCCGATCACCCGGTCCTCGGCATCCACGACGAAGATGCACTGGGCGGCGTCGCGCGTGCGGGTTTGCTGGCAGCGCCTGCGCGTCTCCAGCACGGAGATTTCGGGCGTCAGCTTCACGAACTCCGGCACGAGGTAGTCGGAGATCAGCGCCTCGTGTTCATCGAGGATGGCCTGGACACGGCCGGACTTGTGCGGCTCCATCAACTCCAGGATCGCGCGGGCTGCCGAGGCCGGAAGCGCCGCCAGCACGTCCGCCGCCTGGCCGGGCGTCATGGCGTCAATCAGCCGCGCGGCTTTGCCCTTGGGCATGAAGGGGATCAACTCCCGCTGGGTCTTCGGATCGAGCTCCTCCAGGGCCTCCGAGGCGCTGTCGGGTTCGAGTCCCTCGAGGATGGCCAGCCGCTGATCGTGGCTCAGCTCCTCCAGCACCCGCGCCATATCCACCGGCGGCATCTTGGCCAGCTCTTCCTTGAGGAGCTTGAGCTTGATGTCCCCGACGAAGCTGCCGAGCTGGTGCGGCAGCGGTTCGACCAGGTTCCACGCGACGGTCTGCGAACCCGCCTGTTGCTGTACGCCGCGCATGGACCTGGCCAGCCATCCGAAGCCGAGACGGCGGAGCAGGCTGTACCGGCTGAAGTCCACGGCGATCACGTAGAGGTGGATGCGAATGATCGCCAGCGTGACGTCGTAGACGACCTCCACTTCACGCCCCTCGACGTCCAGCACCTTCTTGTCCACGATGTAATCGTTCAGCAGCACGGCGCCTGCAGGGGCGGCGCTGAACGACCGGAGGTCCGCCGCCGCGTCGAGGATCACGCCTTCGGGCGAGAACGACTTCACGTTCACCCACGGAACGTAGTACGGCGGATTTCCGAAGGGCCGGCCGACGCACACGTGCGTGACCTCCGCAACGATGTCCTTGTCCTCGATCACCAGGTCGGCCAGCCAGCCAATCTTCTGGTCATTGTGGTACACAGGCCGCTTTCGCAGGTCGCTCAGTTGATAGAGTTTCTCGGCGCCGAAGGCGTCGCGAGAGGAAATCGCAGGCATGGCTCCTCCGTATTCTCTCTAAACCGCCGCGACAATGAACTTGAATATCATCAGCCCGATCAGGACGAACAGGTAGATTCGCAAGCTCAGCAGGCAGAACTTGGCGAACCGTGTGGTCTCGATTTCCGGCTTGACGTACTTGCGATGCACGCCGCGGAACTGCTCCCGGGTGAGGTGCAGGAAACGGCCCAGCCAGCGCCGGCCAAACCAGGCCGCCGTGCCGCGCCCCAGGGCGCCGAGCCAGCTTCGGCCCGCCGCGGCGATGGCGGCGCGAATCGCGGCGCCCGCAGGAATCCGCGCGACTCCCTTGCCGGCGTTGGCGATGGCGCTCCATCGCGGCCATCGGCCGGTCCGCCAGAGCAGGACGAGCTCTAACGCAAGCGCCGCCGCGATGACCGCCGCGGCAATGGTCACCGGCGTCCAGCGCAGATAGGCGAAGATGACGGTCAGCCCTTCGGGGCCGACGAAGAAGTCAATGATGCCTTGCCATGCGGCCTTCGGGTCGTTGAGGATGGACGGGAATACCGCGCTGATGCCGTAGAGCGTGGAAGTGATGATGACGAGGATCACGATGGCGATGTTGACGATGTTCTCCCACAGGCTGTTGCAGTAAATGCCCATCGTCTTCTTGTCGTTGAGCAGCAGGATCAGGAACACCAGCGCCGCGGGCATCAGGGTGGTGGCGATCACCTGCACGAAGAGGGTGATCAGCACCAGCGGCGCTTTCGGGATCAGCACCACGGTCCCGGCCAGCAGCAGATCGAAGAAGTAGTAGGCGTAGAACCAGGGGGCTTCCCTGACCTTGTTGTTCAGCGAATGCGCCCACCCGAACACCTCGCCGAACGCCCAGGAGCTCGCCAGCGAGATGCACACCGCGCCCAGCAGGCCGGCGTCGAACAGGCCGATGGCAAAGATCGTCCCGATCCACTTGCTCGTCGGCATGATCGCCTTGGCCGCCGCCGCTGCGTCCTGGATGTCCTGGCCTTTCAGCAGCGTGCCGCAGACGATGATCAGCACCACCGCCACCAGCACCGTGAAGAAGGCCCCGATCAGCGTGTCAATCTTGCCGCACCGGATGTCCTTTTCCGTCAGCCCCTTGTCCACCACCGAACTCTGCTGGAAGAACAGCATCCACGGCGCAATGGTCGTGCCGATGTTGGCCATGAGCATGAAGAACAGCGCGTTCGTGAGCCCGCCCGGCGGCAGGTTCGGGATGCAACTGTACCTGATCACGTCGTGGACCGATGGGTGCACCATGAACGCGGCGGGGATGTAGATCATGTTGAGCACGCAGAGCCCGAGCGTGATCTTCTCCCAAGTCCAGTATCTCCCCGACATGATCATGCTGCCCATGATGATCCAGCAGCAGATGACCGTGACGAGCGCTGGGATGTGGAATATGCCCATAGCCGCGGTCATGCCGATGTACTCGGTGATCATCGTCAGCCAGTCGGTCATCACCAGGTCGAGCAGCGAGAACCAGCCCCAGAAGCGGCCGAAGGCCGTGAAGATCGCCTCGGCGTGCCCGCGCTTGGTCACCGCGCCCAGGCGGACGGTCATCTCCTGCACGTAGTACGCCACCGGCCCGAGCAGGATCAGGAACCACAGCAGGTACATCCCGTACTGCGCCCCGGTGACGCTGTACGTGGTGATTCCGCCGGCGTCGTTGTCCGCCACCATGACGATGATGCCCGGCCCGGCGATCATGCAGAACAGCCGCAGCGCTTTGGCGATCCGGCGCGAGCCGTAGAAAGACTTGGAAACTAAGTTCATAGTTGAGTTCCTGGTTCAACGTTGGTCCGGTTGTCGTCGAAGCTCCAGCCCGCAGAACGCCGGGCGCGGAGCGACGGTCACTGATAGTGAGATACGAAGGTTGATTGTCGCGGCGGAATCGCCGCATCGGATTACGACTGGGGAATGGCTCGCGGAGGGGAAAGTTCGGCGCTGCACGAGAGGTAGTTCTGCGGCCGGGTCCAACGCGGCCCATCGCTCGCGCGCCAGGCGCGGCCCGCGGCCCTTGCGAGCGTTGCTGCTGCGGCAGTCATGGCGATGACTCCAATGCACATCGCCCTGACCGCGCAAGCGGTCCGGCGATGCTATCCGACGATCTTCTCGCTGTCCGGCCGCGCCGGGACGACACCGCTGGGTGACGCTTCGCCGCCTTGCAGGTACAGCACCTCGGCCACACGCCGGGCCACGTGCGCCTGCTTGTTGCCCACGCGCAGGGTCACCGGCCCGTCGAACGGGGCCACGCTCTCGAACACCACCGGCGCGCCCTGCTTCAGGCCGAGTCCGTGCAAGTACTTGAGCATCTCCGCGTCGTCGGTTGTGATTCTCGAAATCTTTCCCGCCGCGCCCGGCGGCAGTTTCAGCAGCGGACTGTCGGCCACCTTCGGCCAGACCGCCTCGCGCGTGGGAATCGGGTTCCCGTGCGGGTCGAACTGCGGCCGGCCCAGGAAGTCGTCGAGCCGGTCCTCGAACGTCGTGTCCACCGACATCTGCAGCGCGGCCGCCCGCGCATGGCATTCGTGAAGATCGAAGCCGAGCACCTTGTGCAGGAAGATCTCCAGCAGCCGGTGCCGGCGGACGACTCGCAGCGCGCGGTGCATGCCCTCGGTCGTCAGCCGCGCGCCCTGGTACGGCTCGAGCACGACCAGCTTCATGTTCGCCAGCCGCCGCATCATCTTGCTGGCCGCCGCCGGCGACACGCCGACCTTCTCCGCCACATCGGTCGTCTCCGCCTGCCGACCGCTGTCGGTGAGCAGCAGAATGGCGTGGAGATACCGGTCGCCGGCCGATCCTTTAGCCCGCTTAACTCGTAATTTAACCACCATGGCGGACAGTTTAGCCTCGATTCATATCCGTGTCAAGTAAATTATCCTATGGTTTATATTTTATTTAATCGCGGGATTTCCGGCGGCAAGTCGCCCGTCTTGACAGGTGCGGGCCACGCGATATAATATCTTACAGGAAGTACGAGTTGAGAGATGAAGGAGGGCGGACCATGCGTTCCAAATCACTGATGATATTCCCGGTATTTTTCCTTCCGTTGGTCCTGGGCTGGGGCGCGGCGAGGGCTGCCGACCAGCAGGGCGCCGGCGATTTCAGCGTGCTGCTCTCGGACGGCAGCATGGTGAAGGGCGCGGTTTCCCTCGTCATCAACCTCGACACAGCCTATGGCAAAATTAACATACCGTCGAGCGCCCTGGTATCCGCGCAATTTGACGCGGAACAGAAGTGGGCGGAGATTCAGTTGAACGACGCGCAGTTGAAGATGAGGTATAACCCCGCTTCCAGCGACCTGAAGGCCACGACGGCAGTGGGGCCGCTCACTATCGCGCTGGCGAATGTGATCAAGGTCGCCAAAGGCTCGGTTCAGGTTGCAAGCGAGACCGCTCCGCAGGCCGCGAGTCCGTACGTCGTGCAGCCGCAGCCCAGCGTTCCGCCGCCGGCAACGGGTTACACTCAGCAACAGCCGCCGGCCGCCGCGGCGCCGCCGACGGTCGTCTATCAGTACCCGTACCAGTACCAATACGTCCGGCCGGCGCCGTACTACTACTCGCCGTACTACTATTCATCGTCCTACTACTCACCGTACTATTACGGATGGCCCGGCCCCTATTTCGGGATCGGCATCGGCGTGGGGCGCGGCTACGGCCGATTCTATGGCGGCTTCCCCGGATTCTTCGGGTTCGGAATCCGAATCCGATAAACGTGCGCCGCGCTCGGCCGTCTCTGTTCCGGCGCCGAGCGCAGCAAGGGGCGCCGGGGTAACACAGCCTCGGACTTGATTGCGTCCAAGCGTACTTCGCGCGTCTATTCGCGGTCCTGCCGTCCCTGCCCCGAATTTCTGCGCGGCAACGGAAAGAAGCATCATGAGTGAATTGCGTGTCGAAGCATACGAAATGCCCGGTGTCCAGCTCGGACCGGAGAATCCGCTTCCCAACCTCCGCAACCGCCTGAAGCACGGGCCTCCGCCGAAATTCTCGGACGATATTCCCGAGGAGGACCGGAAAAACATCGGCTATGGCTGCGATGCCGGCCCGCTCCCGCATCGTTTGCAGGACAGCTACAACCGCCGCCGGCGCGTCCGCTCGTTCAAGGCCCTCGTTCTTGAGAACGACATCCTCCGGGCCACGTTCCTCATCGAACTCGGCGGCCGGCTCTGGTCGCTCTATCACAAACCCGCCCGGCGCGAATTGCTCTATCTGAACCCCGTCTTCCAGCCGGCCAACCTGGCCGTGCGGGACGCCTGGTTCAGCGGTGGAGTGGAGTGGAACGTCGGCATCTACGGCCACACGCCCTATACCTGTTCTCCGCTCTTCGCCGCGCGCGTGGACGGCGGAAACGGAAACCAGATCCTTCGCATATACGAATGGGACCGCGTCCGCGGAACTCCCTATCAGATGGACTTTTCCCTGCCGGAAGGTTCCCCCTGGTTGTTCGCGCACATGCGCATCGTCAACCCCAGCGACGTCGAAGTTCCCATGTGGTGGTGGTCCAACATCGCCGTGGCCGAGCGCCCGGATGTCCGCGTCATCGTCCCGGCCGATCATGCGCTCCTTCACGGCCAGGGCATGCTGCTCCGCGGCGAGATTCCGGTCCACGAGGGCGTGGACAAGACGTATCCCACCAACATGAGTTCGGCGGCGAGCATCTTCTTTGAGATTCCGCGCGGGCACCGGCCCTGGGTTACCGCGTTGGACAAGGAAGGGCGCGGCCTGGTTCAGACCTCGACCCGGCGCCAGCCGGGCAGAAAGCTCTTTGCGTGGGGCACCGGTCCCGGCGGGCGGCGCTGGGCGGAGTTCCTTTCCGTGCCGAACTGGCCGTACATCGAGATCCAGGCCGGCATCGCGCGCACGCAGGAGCAATGCGCGCCCATGCCCGCAGGCGCGGAGTGGACCTGGACCGAGGCGTATGGCCTGATGGAAGCCGACGCGTCGCTCGCCCACGGGAGCGATTGGTCGGCTGCGCGCCGCGCCGTGGAAGGCCGGCTGGAGGCGGCCCTTCCGCAGGCGCAGCATGAATCCGCTCTCCGGCAGGGCGACAAGGCCGCTCTGCTGCCGCCGGCGGAAATCCTCCATCGCGGTTCCGGCTGGGGCAGCCTCGAAATGCGCCGCCGCGCGCGCGCCGGGCAGCCGCCGTTCTGCGGCGGCGAGACGCCGTTCGACGACGTCACGCTCGGCAACGATCAGTCGCCCTGGCTGCAGCTCCTGGAAAAAGGGGAGTTCCCTTCCGGCCGGCCCGAAGATTCTCCCGGCGCGTGGATGATCCAGCCGGAGTGGCGTTCGCTGCTGGAGGAGTCCGTCCGCGCAGGTCGTTCGGACCACTGGCTCGCCTGGCTGCACCTGGGCGTCATGTACTACGAGAGCGGCCAGGCCGAGAAGGCGCGCGACGCCTGGAAGAAATCCATCGCGCTGACGCCTTCGGCCTGGGCGTGGAGGAACCTGGCGGTGATGGCCCGGCACGAGGAAAAACTTGCCGAGGCCGCCGACCTCTGGCGCACCGCCTACCGGATGCTCCCTCAGTGCATTCCGCTGCTCCTGGAAAGCTCGGCCTCGTTCTTGGATGTCGGCCGGCCGCGCGAACTCCTGGCCCTTCTGGCGGAACTCGCTCCATCCGCCCGCGAGCTCGGGCGGGTCAAGATCCTCACCGCCAAGGCGGCGCTGGAGGCGGGAGAGCTGGACGCCGTCGAGCGCATCCTGCGCAGCGACATCGAAGTCTCCAACATGCGCGAGGGAGAAGTAGTCCTGACCGATCTGTGGTTCGGCTTGCACGAGAAGCGCATAGCCGCCGCAGAAAATATTCCCATAAATGATGCGCTGAAGGCGCGCGTGCGCCGCGAATTCCCGCCGCCGGAGAACCTGGATTTCAGGATGTCGGTCGCGAGCGGCTAAGGTTCATTGCGATACATCGTTTCAAGTTGCCCCATCGGAAAACCGGAAGGCGGATTGCGATCATGAAGACGACTCGGTTGGGACGGACGGGATTCTCGGTCACGCGGGTCGGCTTCGGCGCGCTGCCGGTGCAACGCCTGTCGCTGGAGGATGGCGCCCGCCTGCTGCGCCGCGCGTACGATGCGGGGATCAACTTCTTCGACACTGCGCGCGGATACACCGACAGCGAGGAGAAAATCGGACGCGCCCTCGCCGACGTGCGCTCGAAGCTCTTCATCGCCACCAAGAGCGGCGCCGGCGACAAGGCGACGGTCCTCCAGCACCTCGAGACCAGCCTGCGCCAGATGAAGACCGACTACGTGGACATCCTGCAACTGCACACCCCGCGCCAGTTGCCGGACCCGGCCGACCCGAATTCGAGCTATGCCGCGCTGGCCGAAGCGCGGAAGCAGGGCAAGGCGCGCTTCGTCGGGATCAGCAACCACAGCCTCGCCGTCGCGCGGCAGGCCGCCGAGTCCGGGTTGTACGACACGATCCAGTATCCGCTCAGCGCCATCTCGTCGGCCGCGGAACTCCGCTTCGTGGAGGAATGCGCGGCGCGCGACGTGGGAGTCATCGCCATGAAGCCGCTTTGCGGCGGCCTGCTGACGAGCCCGGCACCTTCGTTCGCGGTGCTGCGGCAGTTCGAGAACCTCGTGCCGATCTGGGGCATTCAGCGCGAGCGGGAGCTTGACGAGATCGTGGCGCTGGAGGCGCACCCGCCGGCGCTCGATGCGGCGATGCGGGCGGAGGTCGAAAAATTGCGGCAGGAGCTGGCCGGGGAATTCTGCCGCGCCTGCGGCTACTGCCTGCCCTGCCCGGCGAACATCCCGATCCCAATGGCCGCCCGCATGGGCTACCTGCTCCGCCGCATGCCCTGGCAGCAGTTCCTCAGCAAGGAATGGCGCGAGAAGATGGCGCTCATTGACCAGTGCCAGTCCTGCGACCACTGCCGCGAGCACTGCCCGTACCAGCTCGACCCGCCGAAGCTGATGCGGAAGATGTACGAGGACTACAAGTCCTTCTGCGCGGAAAAGGAAAGCGGATAATCATGCCGCCTTCCCCGCGCATGCTGCCGTTCACCACTTTTCGCCTCCTCTTTGTTTTCCTGGTTCTTCTGGACATCCTCTGGTGGCTCTGGGCGGATCGCCGCCTGCGGCCTCTGCGTGCGGCCCGCTGGTGGCGCGGGCTGCTGGCGCTCTTCATGGTGGTGGTGATCGCAACGATAGCCATGCCGATCGGCTGGCCGAGCAGGGGCTACGGGCTGGACGGCGCGATGCCGATGGCGTTGCGGATGGTGCAAATCCTGTGGCACCTGATCGTCCTGCTCCCGTTCATGATCGGGCTGACGATCGTCATCCTGCTCAGGCTCATCTGGCGGGGAATCCGCTGGGCCGGCGTGAAGATCGCGGCATGCTTCCGTACGACTGCGGCGGAACCGCCGGCGGCTGTCCCCGCGCAGCCGCAGATCAGGTTGACCCGCCGGCAACTGCTCGCCGCGGCCGCTGTCGCGCTGCCGCCGCTGGCCCTGGGCGCGGCCGTCGGCGCGGCGATGTGGCAGCGGGACCGGTACCGCATCCGCCGGATCCGCGTTCCCGTGCCCGGTCTGCCGGCCGCGCTCGACGGCCTGAGCATCGCCCACGTGACCGACACCCACATCAGCCGATTCCTGCAGATGGACGACCTGCCCGGGATCATCGCCGACACCAACGCGCTGGGCGCCGACCTGATCCTCTTCACCGGCGACTTGATTGACTCCGGATTCGGCGACCTGCCGGCTCTGACGGCCGAGCTGAAGAAAATGCGCCCCGCCGCGCCCGATGGGCTGGCGATGTGCGTGGGCAACCATGACGTCATGCGCGACGGCACTCACTTCGTGCGCGAGGTCAAGGCCTCGGGCATCCCGCTGCTGGTGGACGGGGCCATGAGCCTGCGCGTCCGCGGGACCGGCGTCCAGCTCCTGGGCCTGAACTGGTACCGCAGCGACGCGGACCTCCGCTCCGGCCTGCGGCGCACGCTCTCGCGCTTCCGCCGGCCGGACGAGTTCCCGATCCTGCTGGCCCATCACCCCCACGCCTTCGACGCCGCCGTCGCCGCCGGGCTGCCGTTGACGCTTTCGGGACACAGCCACGGCGGCCAGATCATGCTCACGGACCACATCGGCGCCGGGCCGGTCCTTTTCCGCTATTGGTCCGGCCTCTATCGAAGGAACGGCTCCTCGCTGGTGGTGTCGAACGGCGTCGGGAACTGGTTCCCGCTCCGGATCGGCGCCCCGGCCGAGATCGTGCTGCTGACGCTGGAGCGCGCCCTCGCGTGACCTCCGGCGATGCCTTGCGCGACGCGCCGTTTTGCGGTAAAAGATGTCTTTCCATGCAGGGTCCAAGGACCACTCTGGAGGCAATATGGCCAAGTTCAAGGTCGCGATGGTGGACTACGATTACGATTCACTCGCGCCGATTCAGGCGGAAGTGGAGAAGCTCGGCGGCGCGTTCGTGCATCGCCGCTGCAAGGACATCGCCGAGGCCATCGGCTGGGCCGGCGACGCGGATGGCTGGATCATCCAGTACCTCTCGCCGATCGGCGAGCAGGTGTTCAGCTCCTGCCCGAAGCTGAAAGCGGTCGGCCGCACCGGCATCGGTTACGACGTGATTGACGTCCCCGCTGCCACAAAGCACAACGTCGTCGTCACGAACGTCCCCTCGTACTGCGAAGACGAGGTCAGCGACCACGCGATGGCGCTGCTGCTCTCCTGCGCGCGGCGCACGGCGCTCTACACCGCGGCGGTCAAGGCCGGGACGTGGGACTGGAAGGTCGGCCGGCCGATCCTGCGCCTGCGCGGGCAGACGCTCGGCCTGCTCGGGTTCGGGAAAATCCCGCGCACGCTCGCCCCGAAGGCGAAGGCGTTCGGCATGACGGTCATCGCCTACGATCCGTACCTAAAGCCGGAACAGGCGAAGAAGGAGGGCGTCGAGCCGGTGGACCTCGACGCGCTGCTCCGGCGGTCGGACTTCATCTCCATCCATTGCCCGCTCACCGCGGAGACGAAGGGGCTTTTCGGCCGCGAGGCTTTCGGCAAGATGAAGCGCACCGCGTTCCTCATCAACACCGCGCGCGGCGGCATCGTGGACCTGCCCGCGCTCACGGAAGCGCTGCGGACCAAAAAGATCGCCGGCGCCGGGCTGGACGTGCTTCCGCAGGAGCCGCCGGCCGCGGGCGAGGCGCTCCTCAAGCTCGAAAACGCGGTCCTGACGCCGCACGTCGCCTGGTATTCCGAGGACTCAATCGTGGATCTCCAGGCCAGCATCGGCCGCAACGTGGCGCTGGTCTGCTGTGGGAAGAAGCCGGGCGCGGTCGTCAACCCCGAGGTCCTCTCCAAAGTCAAGCTGGTCTGACACTCACGAAACAGGAGGAAGAATCATGGCAAGGTTCAGCCGGATGGATACGCTGCGCGTGATTATGGACGGCGGGCTCGTCCCGGTCTTCTACCACCCGGACCCGGCGGTGGCGATCAAGATCGTGGAGGCCGTCGCGGACGGCGGCTGCCGCGTGGCCGAAATGACCAACCGCGGCGACCGCGCCTACCAGGTCTTCCGGGCGCTCGAAGAGCATTGCGCCAAGGCGAAGCCGCAGGTCATCCTCGGCGCAGGGTCCATCGTGGACGCACCGACCGCGGCGCTTTACATGGCGCAGGGGGCGAACTTCATCGTCGGCCCGACGACCTGCGCGGAGACGGCCCGGCTCTGCAATCGGCGGAAGATCCCGTACGCGCCCGGCTGCGGCAGCGCGACCGAGATTCAGGATGCGCACGACCTGGGCTGCGAGATCGTGAAAGTCTTCCCGGGCGCCGAGGTCGGCGGACCGTCCTTCGTGAAGGCCATGCTCGGCCCGTGCCCCTGGACGCGGATCATGCCGACCGGCGGCGTGGATGCGACCGAGGAAAGCGTCACGACCTGGATCAAGGCCGGCGCGGCCGCTCTCGGCATCGGCGGCAACCTCATCACCAAGGAACTTCTCGCGGCGAAGGACTATGCCGGCATCAGCGCGAAGGTGAAGCAAGTGATGGGCTGGGTCCAGAAGGCGCGCGAGGGGAAGAAGTAGAGGCCCGATTACGCCGCAACGAGATGGCCTACACGAGAGAGAAAGATATAGTGCTGACCATCTCTCGCCCATGAGTAGCTTCTACGGCTGGAACCACATCCAAAAGTCCAGCGCGAGCTGCATCTCGCCGTTCTTCGCCCAGGGCTTCGTCGCGGACGAAGCAGCATGCCGCGGCGGTTTGTTCGGCTAGTCGCCTAGGTTGTATGTCTTACCGTGTATCCGTATATAATCGAGACTGCCTTTCGTGTGCCGTTCACCCCTCTGCTCTTAGCAGCGCAGAGACACGTTGCGCCTCCTCACGGGCATCTTCCTCGCGATCCGCCGCCCACAACAGCACTGGGCCTTCGGTACAAGAGAGGAATACACCCCAAACCCGCCGCGTGCCCCAGCTGCCCGTCGTATACGCAACACGTTCGGCAGTGGGCTCCGCCGCCTGCAGCACCGCAAAGGTTCGCCTTTTTTCGCCCAACAGCCCGCGCTGCCACATTGTGACCGTTCGGTGGCGCGCATCAAGCGACAGTTCATAGCCGTATCGCTCGTCCGCGATCCCCGCAACCACCACCCAGAGAACAAGTAAACCGCCGAGGATCACACCGAGAGTATAGCCGCCATTCCAGTGCTCGGCATGCCAAAAATAGCAGACTAAGCCACAGAATCCCCCAAAGATCAGCAACCATGTCAGCAATCTGCCAGCTTTACGCTCGAAGCGATATCGAGCCACGCCCGCAATATAGGGCGCGCGTCGCAAGTTCTCCAGATACAATTGCTGATAGAACCACTTTGGAACATTCACTGCGTTACGCAGGACGCGCCCCTCCGGACCGTTTATCCAGAGGTCGCGGAATTCCCTCCACTTCCGCGTTCGCCAAGAGGCCGGCCCGGATGACATGGCACTCAATCCGTTTCCGAAGAATCAGGGACGGTGGCGCTGTTGAAGAAGTCTTTTTGTCATCTCTGAAAGCGCGACTGTCAAGCGGTCGAGACCGTTTTTCGTTCGGGTCAAACCCGAGTCATCTCTTCGCCCTCAAAGGGGCATGAAAATGTCCGAGAGGTGTGTCGCATTCATTCCTCGAGCCGGAAGGCTCATGACACAACCGCGCTTACACCTCCCTGGTTCGACCTGGCGCCAAAGCTTGCCCGCCCTCCGTGTGGAGGGCCGGGTCTCGATACGGCTCCTTTTTGCTCAGGACATAGTAAGACGCCTCCGCGAGGTGTCGGGCCACCGCGCCTACCGCCTTGTAATGGCCCCGACGCGCGCGCAGCCTGCGGTAGAGCCGGCTGACATGACGTTCGCTGCGGCGCTCGCTGTTGAGCGCCGTCGAGTGGCCCGCTTCGATGAAGGCCCAGCGCAGATAGCGGTTCACGTCCGGCCGCAGGCCGCCGTAGCGCGTCTTGTCTCCGCTGGAGTGCACGCGCGGGGTGGTCCCGGCGTAGGCGGCCAGGTGCTCGGCGCTCGGAAAGCGGCTGACCGCTCCGATCTCCAGCGCGCAGACCGCTCCCAGGATCACTCCGATCCCCGGCAGGCTCATCAGCAGTTGGATTTCCGGGGTGATCGGCACGAGCGCCCTCAAACGTTTCTCCTGCTCGTGAATTTGCCCCTCGACAAAATCGAGCTGCGCGCAGAGTATTTCCGTGACGTACCGCGCCTGCGGAGGCAGTTGGGCGATCTGCCGGTTCATCTCCGCGCGCGCCCGCTTTCCATGCGGGTCGCTGAAGCCTTCCACGACAAGCCCGTACTTGCTCAGCGTCGCCTGAATCCGGTTCTTCATCCGCGTGCGATGCCGGGCGAGCACCATCCGCACGCGCGTCAACTCCCGCAGGTCTCGAAGCTGCGCCGGCGGGATCCACACCGTCGGCAGCGTGCCGTTGCGCTGGAGCCGGTTCAGCCCGTGCAAGTCGAGAGAGTCGGTCTTGTTGATCAGCCCCATCATCAGCTTCGCCTTTCGAGGATGGACCAGCAGCGGCCGCAATCGGGCCTCCTCGATTTCCTCGACGATCCAGTACCAGTTCGCCGTCGCCTCCACCGCCACCGGCGTCCCCGGTTCACATCGGCGCAGATACTCCCGGATCGCCCCGCGCGCATGAGCGATTCGGCACTGCCGCGTCCGTCCGGTCTCCACGTCCTCCCGCTCGGCCAACGTATAGTGCTTGTGCGAGTCGAAAGAGATATACTCTTTCATGGCGCGACTCCTTACCTCTTAGAAGGTGATGACACCCGTGAGTTTACCTCACGGGCAGGAGTCGCGCTTTCATATTTTCATTCCCGCGAATGCGGGAATCCATACGCCGAAAGCCTGGATTCCCATTTGCGCGGGAATGACGTAGCGGAGACACGGGGCGAGCGGCCTCTCTTCCGATGCCTTTTTCAACAGCCCCGCAGTCACCAAATTATTGCCTTCCCCTTTCGCCTTCCGATGACGTTTCCGTCGTCGGCTGTCCTTCCCGCCGACAGCATTTTACGCTTATAGCGCCCGCTTTCAAATGGTTTTGTGGCTGCTCTGGAACACGATACGCCCATGCGCGGGCCTCACGCGCCTGAGGGGACAAGAATTCTGACCGGCTTAGCCAATGGCCGGAATGGACAGCCCTCCGTTAGCCGGCGCCAGAAACGGCCTTGCGCGAATTCGCCGATTTCCGGCGGCTGGTGTACTGTCCGATGAATAACACGCATCAATACAAGCCGCGTCATGCCGAGCGCAGCGAAGCATCTCATGCGCTGAACCGTCGCCGGCGTGGTGCGTGTGAGATTCCTCGCTCTGCTGGGAATGACGGAGTACAAGCCACGGCATGCCGGTCGTAGCGCATCCGTAAAGGTATACGAAATAACGTCTTATGGCGCCACTATGAGCGCGTATTTTTCGCTTGCATTTTTATAACCGCTCGGTTATGATAGGTGTCAAAGGAATTACTCATGTCCGAGCGAAACCCTGAAATTCGCGGTCGCGATCCTGAAGCCAGCCGGCGGCGCCTGCTCGAGGCGGGCGTCGAAGTCTTTTCCGAGCGCGGTCTGGACGGCGGCTCCGTCTCGATGATTGCGGCGAAAGCCGGCATCAACCGGCGGATGCTCTATCACTACTTCGGAAGCAAGGAGGGCCTCTACCGCGCCGCGCTGCGCCACATCTACGAGCAGTTGTCCTCCCAGGAGGTCGCGCTGGCCGATATCCTGCTGGAGGTGGAGGAACTCCTGGAGCGGCTGATCCGCGCGGAGTACGCCTTCCTCGCCGCGCACCCGCAGCATGTGCGGCTGCTGACGTGGGAGAACCTGCGCCGCGGCAAATCGGCGCCGGAGGCGAACCTCTCCTCCTTCAAGGCACCGATCCTCGAGGCGCTGCGGATCGCGCTCGACCGGGGCCAGCGCGAGGGCCGCTTCCGCGCGGACGTGGACGAGAAACAGTTGCTCATCAGTTGCCTGGCGCTGAGCTTTTTCTATTTTTCCAACCAGTACACGCTGGGGCAGGCGCTGGGTTTCGACCTGACGACGCCGGAGGCCATCGAGACGCGCATCCGGCATGTCGTCAGCCTGCTGCTCGACGGGATTCGGGAACGGAATCTGAAACCGCATCGGAACATGGACGGACGCCGATTAGTTAAAGAGGGAATAGCCAGATGAAAGTGGACCTCGACAAGATGTACCTGCCCGTGAAGGTCGGCGGGCTCACGTTTCGCAATCCGTTCTACGTGGGTTCCGGCCCCACGACCAAGTCCGTTGACCACCTCATCAAGGCCGCGGAGAACGGCTGGGCCGGGGCGAGCATCAAGCTGACGTTCGACCCCGAACCTTACGTGAGCCTGGAGCCGCGCTACGGCTGGTTCGACGACCAGGGTTTCCTGTCGTTCAGCGCCGAGACGCGTCTGACCGTGGAAGAAGGGCTCCGGCTGGTCGAGGAGGGCCGGCGGCGGACGAAGGACTTCCTCATCATGGCCAACATTACGTACGTCGGCGACAAGCCGGGCGTGACCGGCTGGGTGAACATGGCGCAGCGATTCGAGGCCGCAGGGGCGCACATCATCGAGCTGAACATGTGCTGCCCGAACATGAGCTATAACGTGGCGGTGAGCGGCAAGGTGCAGACCGCGCATCAAACCGGCGCCAGCCTCGGCCAGAACGCGGAGGCGATCGGACACATCGTCCGCGAAGTGACCCATGGCGTCAAGATTCCGGTCTTCGTGAAGCTCACTCCCGAAGGCGGCCGCATCGCGACGGTGGCGCAGGCCGCGTATGCCTCCGGCGCAGTGGCGGTGGGCGGCGCCGCGAACCGGCTGGGCGTGCCGATGCTCGACATCTACAACCCGCGCGGCGGCATGTACAAGCTCCAGAAAGAGCCGAGCATGAGCTGCCTCTCCGGCCCGTGGATCCGCCCGCTGGCCTTCCGCGACATCT